>Ga0209208_10000923_pt1 | contig 40104 bp, 27 predicted proteins | sample S1TSphfallax_3_FD_187694 | JGI IMG/M metagenome (GOLD analysis project Ga0209208, IMG submission 187694) | Host-associated microbial communities from peat moss isolated from Minnesota, USA - S1T2_Fd - Sphagnum fallax MG (SPAdes) (version 2) | ecosystem: Host-associated > Plants > Peat moss >... | reverse complement strand
GCATATTAATTGAATTTTGGAAACAAATATATATATGTACCTAGGTAGGTTGGTACATAACCATAAGTAAGTAAGTTGATATAGCTCCAACCTACCTATTTATTTATTTATTAATTTACCTAACTATTTACTTATTATCTAGGTAGGGAGAAAATTAGAACCTATTTATTTAGGTAGGCAAGTAGGTAGGTAAGAAAGTAAAATACTATAAGAGTAGGTGAACTAAAAAGTAACCACATAAGTTTTTTAAATTTGTTATGTGTTTTGCCTATAAGGTTAAACTTTCATGAACTCGTCCCCAGCATGGCACATGTACTAATTTGTGAAAATGCAAAAGGAGACACCTCCTTTATATAATTCATGAAATGAGATATTGAATGCAAAGCATATGGGTTAAATCTTTTAGTGGCACCCTCATTGCAATTGAATTATAACTACAAAAAAACATTTCCCACATGTTTTTTGTTTGATTATAATTTTGTAATTAATCTAAAATTTATAATTAATCATCTGACATAATTATTTAGAATTTAAGTATTTGAACTAAATATATGATAATTAATTATTTAAATTGATTATATGAATTAATTAATATAATTCAGATAATTGGTTAGTTGATTGATTCAAATAATTAATAATCAAAATAAATATTATATGATTAATTATTTAAATAACTATTAGATAATTAATTCTGTTGATATTTGATGATCTGAATTCTAATAAAATTCAATAATTACTCACCTACATTAACAAAGTTTGTTATCTAAAATTATTTGAATTAGTTAATTACATTTGTATAATTAGTTATTGAGTTTAAATAATTAGTTATTAGATAATTATTTATTTATTCTTTGAATTAATGAAATTTGATTAATGAATTCATATGAATAGTTTATTATTATTATTATTATTTTATTAGTTCATGGTAATTAAATATATTACATATTAATTGATAATTTAAAAATTGGTGACAAATAATTCATTTTGAAATATTAAATCATAAACATGAATTTGAGAGAAGACATTGAGGTATATAAAGACATGTTCATGTGTACACCCTTATTGAATGTTTAATAAAATATATACATGGCTTTTTATTTCAATTCAAAAATAGACTTTCACCTTTCATGAAATTCTATGGTTTGATATGTATGTACACCAACATAATATTGTGAATTCCATTGTAGTGAAATATTATTAACACAACAATTGAACATCAATCACCAAAAATAGGATTATAATATTCATTACATTATTTATTTCTTGTTATTTAGATAATTATGAAAATGAATTAATTTAATTAATTAATTCAATAAAAGAATCGACTCTTATCAATGAAGCATTTAATAATCTAGTATAGAAAAGTTTGAAGTGTATAAGCAATGATATCTATATGTACATGCTCATAAACACTTTAATACACCAATCCAATCCAACTAAAGGCCTACATTTACACTTTCAATGAATTGCACAATCTATAAATATTTGAATAATATGAGTTGCTACATAATTGACAACTAATTATAAATGAGTTGAACACTTTAATTCTAAAATAGTGGACAAGTAGTAATTATGTAATGAAACCATAGTGGCACATTTAGTTGTAACTTAGTTGTAAAACTAGTTAATTTAGTTGATTCTTTAGTTGTAAACAAGTTGCAAGTTTGAGATGTTATGGACTTTTACCTAATTGTACACGTGGCATGATTGTATGCATCAATGTCGTACGCTAGTTGCAAAGTAGTTGCTCACTCAACGCTAAAAATACATTAATTGCAACACAGTTGAAATTAACCTTTCCTTGCAACTTGTGATCATGGTCAAACTATGGTTGATTATTATCGTATATACTTTCTGTACATACACCCATATAGAGTCGAAATTGCAACTAATGTGCAACTAAATTACAATGATGAAATATTTTGACATGGCATTTTAATTATTAATTCATTGTATTTCCACATTGTAATTTTACTTTAGTTACATAATAGTTTCCGTGATAATCTAATTGCATGTTAATCTAGTTTCCGTGAACATGATTTTTCATAGTGGTTGCAAAAAAAATGGTTAGTAGTTGCAAATTTTATATGCTAGTCAAAAGATGGAAATGCATACATTGACCATATATTTGATCCATGAGAAATGTGTTGACATCATGTTGAATTATCATTTTATGTTAAAGGTCAATGTGACTTCACTAAAGGATTTTTTAATGACAAAATTGATTGTAATCATTTTTAAACTAGTCACAAATTGACATTTTTTACTGGTGTGGGTAAAAGCATGATAAAGCAAGCAAAAAAAAAGTTGTTGAATATAACAAAACCAAATTGTATGATAAATAGATTAAAAAGTAAATGATTTGTATAGTAAGATTCAAGGAGTAAATTAAATTCTTAAAAAATATTTTCAATTTACTTTTCAAAAAAATTAATGTTTTTTAAATTGCACAAAGTTAGTTTTTCCACATTAATGGGGAACATTTATGAAATTCAAACATATGGTGCATTTATTAATTGTTCAAGGTATGTTTTACCATGTTACAAACACAAAATGCATTTTGCATGCATATAAAAATGTAAATCTTAAGTGCTATAGACTTGCTATAAGGGAAAACTACATTTCAAGGGCTTAGCATTGTCATAATTAAAATATTCAAGTTTTAGAATATGCATATCAACATACATGATGGTTCACACATCAATAACATATCATTTATATTGTTTGATTTGGATAAAATATTATGTCATCTAGATTAATAAACTTAATGATTCCATATTCATCAAAAGTGAACTATCTTGATTTGCAAATATGAACACATTGTTTTTGAACCTAAAACCCTAAAACCTTAATTCCCAAACTAGATTAATATTCACATATCAATCAATTTTATTACACCTATTAATTTAAAATGCAAGTATCAAATCCTCTTTCATAACAAAAACAAATTATAAACAAAATCATGTTGTCGCAACATTGTTTCCTACAAGTTTGTATCATCATGTCAATGAACATTAATGATGTTTGTTTTGTTAATCGTGATTGTTATTGGTCATACTAGTCCCACATGGCATGAATAATTTGTATTAAGGCCTTTTTCATTGACTTTCCCATGAATCAATTAAACTCCATTGAAAACTTAAAATATTAGTGGACATTACCAAGTTAAAAAATATTAATTTAAAATCAAAATGAAGTAATGACCACATGATTATTATGACTTGACCTTCATATGAACCATATTTGATCAATGTCTTATTAGATCCATTAATATTTCCATTATAAAATTTGACAATCATTTTCAAATTGGATGACCAACATTATTAACCTTTAATTACTCTTATTTATGTGCAATTAGACTCAACATTACTAATGGAATTTTTGACCAGTCACATGTCTAGTGATATTTATATGTTGGTTTATCACTAAACATAAACGTCAACATGACAAATTATCATGGTAGTTGCAAACTAGGTGCATTAGAATTACACAATAATTGATCCTACATAATTGTAATTAAGTTGCACAAATTGGATATGTGTATAGTTTCACATATGGTGAGTTGCATCCGTTACAACTCATGTGACTTGTTTGATAACACTCACACTCGTAGAAATATATTGAGTTGTAATGAGTTGCAAATGGTCATTACAACTCAAAAACTCAATTACAAGGCCAATAACAAATCACCCCATTTTTTCATAGTACGTATATATAAGACCAACACTCTTTTTCCAAATTACCAAGGTCAACATCCAAAAAAATGTTGAGGTAGTACTAGTTGTTGAAAAATTTGAAGGTAAATGTCACTGGCTATCACATATTTGTGTGAAACAAAATATAGCTACTTGGGCATGTGTGTTGTCAATAATGGGCAATGATCTTCAAGAGTAGATGATCAAGGTTGTTGGCATTATTAAGGTTTTAGTGAGAGCTTGTGTGGTGATTAGCCACATTGAGAAGCAAAAGAAGTGGTGAACAATCACATTTTATAATGGATTTTGTAACAATCTTGGTTATTCATAAATAGGACCTTAATAATTGAACAACAAGTTAAGCCAAGTTTGTTGAAACAGAAATTGAAAAAAATAAAATAAAAGTTTTAAATAACTTTTAAAAAATTAAAAAATCTATGATGAACTTGGGGGAGGGAGGGGCAGGGGGTTACCCCAATCCTTATGGATTCTACCCATTATAGTCCAACTAAGACCTACACAAACCACACACATTAGAATTGTGAAACTTGTATACCTACATTAATACTTGTTGCTAAGACACTTGGTTGCAAAATTGTTTGCAAACTAGTCATCCAAAATCACCTAGATATACAATAGACCATCATTCATACAAATGTACAAAAATTCCAATTTTAGAGCAATTCTAATTTTTGAATTTAAAAAAAAATTCAATGAAGAGAAAATAAGATGGAAATTCAGAGCTCTAGGGATTTATATTATGTTTACCAGCCTTGCAAATAAAATGGCATTACATTAGGTTCAAAGTTGAAATGTTTTAACAATTAAAAGTCTTTTTACCTTCATAAACAACTTGCTACAATACAAGTTACAAGTGTAGCACATATTACAAAATGTGAAAAAATTGCACCATGATCAGTTAAATTGGCATAGATAATGTCAAACTTGTAGCCATCCATTGCATATCTCACCTTATTATCATTCATTCCTTAATTACATCCCCAAAAGGAATTTATCTAAAGTGTAGTACTCATTGGGCATGTGCAAACATTATCACCAAGGTCCAAGTGTGTGGTAAGTTGGTTATGCAATTTGGATTTCATGAACAACAACATGGAGAAACACAATTCATCTTCCATGTTGCCCAAAATCATAGCTTCACCAAAGCAAAGTACTTAATTAATTGGTGTTATAAGAAGCTACTAAATCCCAATGTAGTCAAGAGTTGAGTGATAGGGTTACACATTGGTGGTGGTTCCAAAGCCACAACATGGTTGCTCTACATGGTGATCCTAAACATGGAAGCTACAAGGAGGATGGCTTGTGCATGAGTGTAAAACCTAAGCTTGTATCTTAAAATTTAATGTGATTTTAATCCACTTACATGGATGAATGTGTTGATAAATGAATGATATCATATGGATGAATGTCATTTTTGCATGGATGAATTTCATTTATGATTTGGATAGAATAAATAAATTCCTATATCAAATTCATTCATAATTGGAAGATAAATAAATAAATAATAATTCATATCCATTTTCATTTGTTGTCCAAATATTCATATTTCAAATTTGAATGTCATTTAATAATGATGGATAATGTGACTATAAGGAAAAATGTAGGCCCCATCCTACTTAGGAATGTAGCTAACTTAATTAACAAGCTAAACTAATTAGGTTAGTTCACTAAGTTGCAAGTGTGAAGACTTGAACCCCTCACCTCCACATCGAGGGAATAAACTTTAACCCCCATTTAAACATTGCACTACATGATTTTTACATGACAAAAAATTGTCACCATATTATTAAAAACATTTTTTTCTAACCTACTTTATGAGTAGCCTAACCTAGCTACCTTAGTTAGGTACCTAGGTACTTACCTAACAACTTATAACCTACCTAGTAACCTAGTAGGTACCTAGTTTGATAGGTAATAAGTAATACTTAAAGGTAGTAATAGGTAGATAGTAGGTAGGTATGTACGTATTGCCTACCTAATAGGTAAGTAACAAGGTAGGTAGGTGTTTAGTAGTAAGTACCTACTAGTAAGTAATAGGTAGTTAGGTAGGTATGTACCACTTACCTAGTAGGTAGGTAGGTAGGTAAGTAAGTAGGTACACACATACATTAGGTAGGTTATTAATGTATGTAGGCTAATTTTGTAGTCATAATGTAGTCATAAAATAGTCTTAATTTAATGATGTAGTCATAATGCAATTGCAATGTAGTCAGAAATTTGAGTAAAAATATATGATTAAGGACAAATGACTACATGACTAGATTAGGACATGTTGAATGTTGAAGTTATAAAAGACATGTTTTGGCATTGTGTTGACAACTTCAAATATAAATGTCTAGTCAACCCACATGCCTTGGTTGAATGCTTTCTTGAAATAAAAAATCACATATTGGATGTTGGTTGAAGGATTAATCCACCAACCATTCAATATGTGATCATTGGAACATGTATAAAGGTCTAAGAATGCTTTGAAATGGTCCTCTTGATATTTTTTTCCATGTTTAAATACATGATGTACAATTCAACATAACACATTTGAACAAAAGTCAAAAAATCACATACATACATTTCTTGACCTTATGCAAACTTAATTAACACATGGACTACCTCCAATATTGGCATTATGTAGGTCAGTCCCATCACCACTCAATGTCACAAATGTACCCAAGGTTTGTTTTTATTATTGCCACATTATTTAAGTCATCATTCATCTTCACTACCAAAATACTACACTATGCAAAAACCCATTTAACAAAGGATAACATGGAGATCCACCCAATTTTAACATTGTGGAATAGTTTTAGCCCTTTGATTTCATGCAATTTTACAAGAACACCATGTTCCAAATGTGGTTAAGTGAAAAGGAGAAATAAAAATGCAGGTTGTTTATAACAACCATTCAAGTTTAACAACCAAGGGCTAAACATAGAAAAATTTGCCATGCAATGCATTGGAATCAAGAAAGGGGTAAATCTAGACCTGAATTGAATGACAACACATATTTGCAAGCATGTGAACATCACAACCCTGTTTGCACCACAACAAATAAACTTGCTACTAATTTGATCCACTATCAAGCCCCCATACTCCATCAAAGATTTAAGAATTAGGCAATGAAATATCAATAATATTTCCACCAACTATTTTTTCAAGATTAGCAATAAAGGCATCCTTTTAAACCCATTAACAACACACACATGTATGCTACACCAAAACTAATTATCAATTATCATGACCTCATCATAGCTAATAGTGAGGTACCTAGCATTTTGCACTTAAACTCTTGTTGATTAAGTGACAATGCCATGCATGGTTTCAGCCATTTATTAGCCAATCAAGTTGCACCAATGTTTGTGCAGTGTGTTTTTGACTTTTAAGAATGCAAACAACTATTCCATGCTTTCAAAATCTATGAGGGGTTGATCCAATTTTAAAAGCCAAAAAAGGCCATGAATTGAATGAACTTTTGTTTATTTTCTATAATAACACCTCCAACACACCATCTCAATAATAAAATTTTGGATTTTTCTAGCCCACAAATGTTCATTTTCTTCACATGCTAGTTGCCAGTTGACATGAAATACTGGCCCACAACCACCTAGGCTGTGCAACCTTGCATTTTTGTTGTCTTGCATGTTTATGCACACTATCAAACTTAGGTACTAGGAGCTTTTCCCCTCCATCAATCTCGCTAGAAATCTTGCATCACACCATGTTGAGCTTCCCATCACACCCCATAACTGTTTCAACCCAAGGAACTTTTGTAGCCCAGACTTTTTTGAAAAATTTGATTTAATTCCCATTCCTTCTTCTTATGTTTCTTTTGTGGTTCTAGCAGTGTTTTTAGCTCTAGGGCTGGAAATGGAAGATTAAGATCAAGGTAATCAACATTAATAACATTAGGAGAGGAAGATGATGATAAAAAGAAGGCAAGCTCTAAGAGGAGGAAACTATGGCATCTATGGAAGTAGGAACCTTAACATTGAAAAACAACTTGTATTTGCTTGTACTTGGAGCCATAGGTTTGTTGTGAAGACTTGAGTGTAACCTTAAATTCACAACTAGAACCCTAAACCTTAAACTTCTTTTATTAAAAAAAAACCTCTTGAGCTTTCTTGAGTTTCCAACACAAAGCTGTAAACATAGGAAACAAACACCAAACTCCTAAAACACAAAGAAAAAGCTTGGAAATGTGGGAGGGCAAAAAGAATATTTATAAAACATGTGATTTTTTATTTCATGTGCAAACAATATCAAGAGGACATTTCAAGGCGTTCTTGCATGTATCTATAATTGTTTGAAAGTTGACACCATGAAAGCAAGATCTTCATGTCATTTCTTGTCAATGATTTGTGAAAAAAACCATAAAAAATGAGATCCCTTTCATGCACAAACCATAACTCAAGCTTAATAACATACTTAGTACAAGCAAAAAGGAGGCGATCCTTTGTACTATGGTGCATTATGAAGCACCGATGATCCTCAATAACAAGATATGAACTATTGATGATTCCTAACAACTTAATAGACAATATGTAAGCGATTAAAAAGGATGGGAAACACACATTAATGACAATAGAAGCTAACAAACCATATGTAAGCGATTAAAAAGGATGGGAAACACGCATGAATGACAATAGAAGCTAACATTAAGTAAGGAAAAGTGGCTAGTTAGTTTCAAAAAGTGGAGGGGGGATGGATGGCCATGGAGGTGGATGGGAGGTGGCTAGCCATTGACAAATGACAAAGCAAATGTCAACTACAAGTTTCAATGGGACAATTTCAACCCCTTTGCAATTCCCTCCCTTCACGTGATTATAATGGTGACTAGCCTTGTATTTGATGGTGTTGCGATATGGTGAATCGGATGGTCAAAAATCCCCAATTTTTACAAGGAGGTGTTGAACGGCCCAAATCCCCATATTTTACAAGGAACAGTTGAATGGCCCTGTGTGGGCTCGCCACTTGGCGAAATTTCGCCAAAAAATAAAACGCTGCTCTCAATTTGCCAAATCTAACCTAATCGCAACGAAGCACATCCAAGAACGTAGTCGGATGTTCGTCCCTTTTTTTCATTGCTCAGTTTCTAGGGTTTGATTTCTTGGAATAGGGGCCAAGAAACTCGAAAAACATACACATACATACACCGCGCGCGAGCGCGAGCGCAACAACAAGCGAGGAGGACGGGAGCGCAATGCCTGCCACCGTTGCTGCCGCCGAGCTCATCGAGCCACAATCTTTGAAGAAACTCACTCTGAAATCCTTGAAGAGATCGTACGAACTCTTTGCTGCTAATCATGTGGACCGTTTCGTTAGCCTTTCGGAAAGGTAAGTGTGTGCTGCCTTACGTTTTTCCCTCCTTTATTGTTTAAGCACTTGCGAGGGGGCGTACAACAATATTTTCTCATCTGAAAATTTCACTTCAAAATTTCTCCTTTTCCTGCACGGTTTCGGGACATAGGAGGTTTGGTTTCGATGCTCGTTGTGAATTAGGGTTTATGTCAAGAATTTTACTATGTCAGCCCAGGAAGATTATTGCTAGGAGCGACATCTACTAGGAGGATATGCGCATGTATTTCATGTGCGACCACATCGCAAGTAGCAACCTGACCACATATATCTTGTAGAGAAATTGTCATTGTGGGCAAAGCATCATGGCCGTCTTGAAAATAAGGGCTCGTAATACCTTTGTTGTGAACGCAATATCTGTTTTCTTTTCTTGGAGGTCAACGAGGGTTTGACATCAAGAATGCAGTGAAGCTAACTTATTGGCTGTTGGATTGGAGCTGGAAACAGTCGGAATATACGGATTAATTGCAAGGTTCTTGACTCCACTCTCTTTCTCTTTGTGTTGCCCCTCTTATGATGATAAGTTTTTACTAGCCTTCAAGTAGCACAAAGAGACCTAAATCAGGACTCAGAAAGGGAATATGGACACATTTGTCTTCAAGGCATGGTTTTTAATCTTCTGTACGAAAGGTGAAGGTGATCTCTCTATTTAGTACCTTCTCTCTCATTGAGTTGGAATGGGACAATGGACCAGGTGAGAGATGAATATGCAGTAGTGAAGGATTTGGCTCCTCCCCCAAGGGAAATTGCCAGTGCAACACCAGCAGTCCATGGCACTGAGCGTTTGGGATTGTCTGGTCCAAACCAGGGCTCTGCTTCAGGTGAGCACATACAGTCTACTGGATATTTGCACAGTTTCTTGTTTGTGCATGTAGGTCCCTATACTTCTCCTTCCTTTGAATAGGCAGGCTATCATGACTTTTTCTTTGGGGGTAATGTGATGATGCAATGTGTTTGCAATCTTGAGTTTGGAATTCTCAGTCTGCAGTCAGGAAGAGCAATGGTGTTTACGCGTTCTCTCTTGGACACATGTGGCCATTTGTCTTGTATCATTTTTCAAACATGTCAACCAATTATGGCAGCTATGATAAAGTTTGATGGTATGATGCTGCTCTACATTCTCTTTAAGAGGTAGGGTTGAGTGTTATATACAGGTTTGCCAAAGGAGGCTGTTGAGGCTGGACAGGTGGGAGGGAACCAGTTGGCAGTTGTTCCAGTCCGATCTCAAACTGCAGCACCAGTGACTGGGGCTGCAGTTCCAGGTGTAGCAAACAACATGGTGGAATATAAGCCTGTGGCAGTCACAGTTTCTGAACGGTATATTCTGTGCTCTGGATAGGGAAAAGCAACAAATTTGTGGCATTATTGTTATGCCATTATGGCTACCCTTTGGCTGAGGGGTGTATGATTACTGAGGGTTTCAAATCATTACTGATCTTTTTCATGGTGATTTTTGCAGTAACCAACCAAGTGCTGCTGTAATGAAACGGCTGCCTAGTAAATGGCCGAAGCCTGCTTGGCATCCACCCTGGGTTAACTATAGGGTATGCATTGAATCCAAATTCCCCTAAATCTTGTTTATTTGAGAGGACATGTGAATGAGTACACCTTAACTCTGTGTGTGTAGTAAGTGGCCAAAAGTGCATCTTCTCCACAAATACTAGTCATGATATGAATTTCTTTTTTCTGCCTCACTGAGATTACAGAATTTATCTGGGCATGTTGTTTGTGGATGATGTTTGTAGGTGATCAGTGGGCATTTGGGGTGGGTGCGATCAATTGCATTTGACCCTGGCAATGAGTGGTTTTGCACAGGCTCTGCAGATCGAACAATCAAGGTACATTTGTTTCTTCTCATTAAGCTCTACCAACACGTGATAGCATGAACTGCAATGTAGAAGCAAGTTGTCCACATCTTGCATGCTATGTTTATGATCGAGAGGCATAGATCTTACATTGCTGTTGAGTTGTAGGCCCGCTTTGAAGTAGCCTGACTACTATTGTTCTGTCTTTGAAACTCATATTTTAGGTTAGCATGAGAAAATCAGTGTATTTGTGGGATTCAATTGGTGGGTGGGTTGATGCAAGGCAAGAAAAAGCATTTTGACCTAGTTTAGGTTTGCATGGAAATGCTCATGTTACAAAACTGACCTCCAAGTTGTGAACACAAACACTCTAATGTCAGACATTACCCTGCTTTGAATAAGAGTGCTTTCACACTGACTGCTCGTGGCCATATAGTCTCATGGAAGGCATTTGCTGTCTCATGAGCAGGTGTGCATGGTGCCTTAGAGGTTTCAAGCCAGTGATTTGATACATATGGTGCTTGTTACTTGTCCAAATGTTGCCCCCTTACATATCAAGGTTCAAGGCTTAAATTTTGGAATAACTGTCTTCTCTCATGGTTTTGTCACTCAATCACAGATTCTTTGACTGCAGATTTGGGAAACTGGCACTGGAAAGCTGAAGCTCACCTTGACTGGACATATTGAGCAAGTTCGAGGTTTGTCCATGGGATTGTTATTGACGGAGTTGATTTTGTTTGCTCTATCAGATATTTGGGTGTTTGCCTGGATGTGGGTTTTTGGGTTGACATGATGACTGTACTTTTGAATTTTTTGAATTTTTGGTGCATGCCACAATTATTTCTTTATTTTTAGAATGGACATTGAGAGAACGTGGGTTGTGGATGGAACAGGGCTTGCTGTCAGCCCAAGGCATCCCTACATGTTCTCAGCAGGTGATGACAAGCAAGTCAAATGCTGGGACCTGGAGTATAACAAGGTGCTGTTCCCTCTACAAATATTTACCTTCACCTAGCTCTCCTGAAGAGACAATAAACTACATTTTACCATGGTGCTTGTTTTTCATGATTGGTCCAAATCATCCTAACATTCAATCATGGAGTTTCAAGCATGTGGATATGTAGCACTGTGTTGTGTTAATTTTGTTTCTGCAGTTATTCCATGCATCTGTACTGAAGGGCTACACATTTCACAGATTTCTTAAGACTTTCTGGTTTCTTGGTTCTCTGCACTGGATTGACCTGTATGGAGCAAGAAGAGAAAATTTCAGTACCTTGCAGGAGGTAGATAAGTTCTAATATGAAGATTGAATGCAAGCAGGTCATCCGGTCATATCATGGTCATTTGAGTGGAGTCTACTGTCTTGCACTTCACCCCACTCTAGATATACTGATGACTGGTGGCCGTGACTCTGTGTGTCGGGTATATTACTTTTCTCATCCTCCTCACTCCTTTATATATTGAACCTGTGTCATTGTGCCCATCTGATTTTGCCCTTTCCTAAGGAGCATGATAACAGAAGTTTCCAGTATGCCTCTTTGCTGATATTCCATTCTGGGAAGATTTTCAACCTTTACCGCATGTACCTTGAAGGCCATCAAATGAGTTCAGATCTGATGAGGAATGAATTGATCTTCTTCCCTTGGGTAGGTGTGGGATATGCGGACAAAGGCACAAATATTTGCACTGTCAGGGCATGAGAACACTGTTTGCTCCGTCATCACTCAAGCCACAGTTATATCCTAAACTTTCTTCTTATGTTGCCTTCCAGTTCAGTGATCTAGTCAGATGAGTGCGCTTGGTCAAATGGAAATCATGTAGGTGTGTTCTTAATCCTGTGGTTTTGGAGATTATGCCATGCCATGTTTATGTAGTTTCTGTGTTGCTGATGTATCTTCTGATCATTTCAGGACCCACAAGTGGTGACTGGCTCTCATGATACTACCATAAAACTTTGGGACCTGGCTGCAGGTAGGAGTCCTCTCAAATGCAGAAGTAATTTTATTCTGTTTTCATCCCTATGTGGGCAATCCCTACTAAGTATTACCTGTTGGAAGTTTGGAATTGGATGGGTTTCTTCTTTAGCATGAAATATCAATTTTATGCCAGTTGGATGTATCTGATATTGGATCTTTTGCATATTGTAACTTATGCTGTTAATGAACCTGATTATGTAATGTCCCTTGTCTTTCATGGTAATTTGTGCAGGCAAGTCCATGTCTACACTGACATTTCATAAGAAGTCGGTCAGAGCTTTGGCATTGCATCCTTTTGAGTATGTATCTTGACATTCCCTGTGACATAAGTCACTGATCTTTATGATTGAAACAAAAGGACTGGTATTGGGACCAAGTGGAGGATGTTTCCCAATTATGTTCACATTATTGTGACATGGTTTTCACTTCTCAGTGTTTGTTGTGCATCAGGCATACTTTCACATCGGCTTCAGCAGATAATATCAAGAAGTTCAGATTGCCCAGGGGTGACTTCCTGCATAACATGCTGTAAGTAACCTGTTCTCTATTTTGCTTCCAGAGCAAATAATTTGCAAGTCATTTCTCTTACTTTGCCTTTGCAATTGAAGTGATAGTAACTAACTTTTCTGGTGAAACTCCTACTAACACTGCACAACTGTACTCACAACAGAAATATTGTAGTGGTCATGGACACTAAGCTATGGGATAGTGCCACCATTTTTGCATTGCTCACTCTATTGTTGTACTAATGAGACAGATTTGGTTTGGGGGATTGCTAATGTGTGTTGTGTATTTCTGTAGTTCACAGCAACGGACAATTGTGAACTGCATGTCTATAAATGAAGATAATGTCCTTGTTTCAGCAGGTTTGTCGTGAGAACTCTATACTTTCTGTAGCTTTCATTGTGCAACATCTTAGAATTTTCTTCTATGACCAATCAGTTCCATGCCCAATATATATTAAAGCTTCCACTCTTTCACCCTGCTCACGTAGTCCACATTTTTAAAGTCTCAATTCAATCTATGCTGACAGGTGACAATGGAAGTCTCTGGTTCTGGGACTACAAAAGTGGCCACAACTACCAGCAAGCACAGACAATTGTCCAGCCTGGTATGGTTTGTTTTGTTTTCCTATTTGAGTGAAGATTGTCACAAATCACAGATAGTACAGACTTTAAAGCCTAGTTTCTGTGTCTGTTGGATGTGCAAGGTTGTTCCAATCAACAGACCCCAAAATTTTAAGCAGCTCTTACATAAGATAATGCAATATCTTTTTGTCCACTTTTATGTGTTTCGGGGTGATGATTTGGCTTATAAGCTGCTTGGTGTTGTTTCTTTCAAGAGTTTGCCAGCGGCACTTGTCCTTTCCTGGCTCATGCTATATGATGAACCTGGAGGAAGGAATTGTCTGGCCATATGTGCTATGACATTCAGCATGGATGCTATTGACCTGATCTTTCATGTCTGTTGGATTCTGCAGGATCTCTGGATAGTGAGGCAGGTATATATGCCCTCTCCTATGACATAACAGGTAGCCGCCTTATCACATGTGAGGCAGACAAGACTATAAAGTTCTGGAAGGAGGATGAGAAAGCAACACCTGAGACACACCCTATCCACTTCAAACCTCCAAAAGACATGCGTCGTTTTTGACCAAGTAACAAAACCTGTACCACTGGATTATTTAGAAGGTAAAGCAAGCAAGGTTTTGAACCTTGTGAGTACCTACCACAGAACTTACAGGGTCTATTGAAACATCATATGGAGCTGGCTGTTGGTATTGAAGTTACACAGGTTACAATCTTCTCAGACATTTTGGCTTCTTTTGTGCTTTATAGGCATGGTTGTCAACTGGCTTGACTCATGAACCAATTTGCTCACCACTCTGGAAGCTACTAGTTTTTTAAGAACTTTTTGATCTCAAGGCTCTGCCTTATCCTGTGGAATTCTATTCAACTATATGGATTGGAGTAGAGATAGTTGTTCTAACTGATGAAAATGAAAGTTAGCTCAATTTCAAAATTTAGTTTGCAGAGTTTCAGACATCTTGTCTACACTTAGTCTAGTGAGTTTCAGATACTGTCTGTTCTCTGGGAAGCCCTCCAAAAACAATTGTTACTGTAAAGGGCAAGTGGCTTGTTTTCTAGAATTTTCCCTGTGTATGGTAGGCTCTTACACATAGGGTAACTCCCAATGTAACTGTGTATGGAGGGCATTCCTGTTTTTGTGTTGCCCTCCCTGCTGGAGTAAGAGGCTGCCATGCTGCTTCCTTGATCATAGCTATCAGTGCTCCCTCAGGTCTGAGGGTCAAGCTTCACTCAAGGTAAGTCCCTATTTGTTGGGCCTTCCTGAAATGTGGGTACACTTGTGGCTCTTTCTTCAAGCAGTGGACCCTCATTTTGGGAAGGCCCCACTCCTTGGACTTTAGCTACCACTTGTTCAGTTTATTCCCTATGGAATTGGGGGAACAAGTACAGTGACATCTTTGTTTCATCACTGACTAGGTTTGTGTTGTACTTAGAGGTGTTGTACTTGAGGTGTGTAGTAATCCAAGTTTAAGTAGACCTGTGAGCAGTGGCTTTGGGTTGACTGTTGAAATGTGAAAATATATGCCTACAACCACTACTTCAGTCTTAAGTAATAAACTAGACGGAAACTGGGTGGAACTTTGGAAGAAGAGTTTCGAGTGACTTTAAACTGCCAAACTAACAAAATAGGACAAAATGGGAGGCAATGTGCTGATTAAAAGTCATGACACAGCAGCATTGACGGACAGGGCGCCATCCTCCTCTTGTTCAGAAGTTGGAAGGCATCAACTGGCTGTAGCCCCAATCCCAAGTGCAAGACGACGTGATGAAGACACATAGCATTAGTAGGTTCGAACTTCAAAGAAGCAAGGTGTTCAGTTGGTTCAGTCATGTGTGAAATCAGGTCTCCTCAATGGTATGTCAAGGGCACAATAACATCACGGTTCACAACTGGTTTATTGACTGTCTTGTTCATGACATATTGAGGCATTTGGTTTGTTGAGTTCAGCAACTTGTTTCAGTGCGACTGTACTCATGTCCTATATGATGAATTCCATTAGCAACCCATTACTAATGACTGACTGAAAGACCATTGCAAGCTCTTTAAGAGTAAATTGAGTCAGATCTCAATGAGGCAGATTATTGTCATCTAGTTGTCAGAACAGGCAAGGACAAGATCACAATTGTAGTGTGAATGTAGTTTTTGTTGTGTAAACAAAACTGCAATGTCCACACCACCCTTTCTATAATTGAACAATGTGCAGGTTATTCCAAGGAATGCAGGCACCTACACAAAAGATCAGATTAAACAAAGCATGAGATACAAGTATCAAAGCTTCTGTAACTAAAGTCAAATCAAAGCAGAAGTGGCAATCCAAACACTCTACTCAAGTAATCAGATATTAGATCACCATACATGACATGAAATTTCTGAAGAACTGTAAGTAAATCTCCTGGAAATGATCTAGGGATAAATGACATATTATCCACATTTTACTGCGTATTTTGCTGAGTCACAACCATAGTGACTATTAAACTGAACCTGCACTGTTTTGTGGAGGAGATCATGCTCTCATCCAGTAGAATACCAATTGCAATTGTACATGGGCATTGAACTCTCTCATTCTACTCCAATTTGTAGAGGACAAAAATGTTCCAAGAATCTGAATGTTAGCTAAATACATGCACTAGGGTCTAGCCATGTTCAGGAGGCACAAACTCTGATATGTCCTCAAGGGGCTTCGCGATGATGATGTTGACTTTGTTCCTTACCTAATCAGTTACATCTTCTAGAACTTTGCACACTTGGACAGATACACCTGCATCTAAAAGAATCACAATCCAGGCATGCTGCTGGTCAGAGAGCCGATCTCGAGGACCCTTCACTTCTACTAGTTTTGCCTCACCTTGTAATTGCTGTGTCTTTGCTTTCATGACCTGAAACCTTTCTAAAACTTGCCCATTTTCTTTTCCGACACCCCCCTCAGAAGGATTGGAAATCTCACTGGAGAATGAAACCATCTCATTCTCTTCCCCCATTCTGCCTTGGTGAGAGCCACATCCAGGACAACTTGACTTGTTGCTTGTTGACAGTGCTTGTGGACTGCAACAAAAATGCACAATTGATGAAAATGAACTCATTTTCTTCAATACGACTTTGCTCTTTAAACAAGAAAATGCATGATCAAGAAAAGTGATCTAGGTTTTGAAGGCTAACAGATTGTGAGGACCACACTTACTAATAAGTCCGCCAGAGAAGGAGGTCTGGCATCCCTGCAGTCCATCCACCATGCTGCACAGCCAACAGCCTGCAGATAGCAGACAGACCTGGCCCCCTGATGCATGCCACGATAGTTTGAAGTACCTCAAGTGAGTATTTATCCCAGTTCACCCCACGACAAAGAGTACCACAAAACTTGGACCATGACTGTGCTAGAATCTCTGATGCCTTCCCCTTGCAGATGTCCTGAAGTCGTGCTTCAATCATGGGCTGTCGAGCAGCATAGAAGGCATCTGTATCCAAGTCCAGCGGTGCAGTCTGACCATTTCAATCTTTGTTAATCATCATGTCCTTCCAAATCAAGTAGTACAAGAGATGATCAACATGCACTATTAGAACCAGAAGTACAGCCAACATGAAAAAATCTTGTCAGATATGCAATGGGGAATGGCTTGAGCTTCACTTTGGCAAACAAGAGGAAATGATTTCATCCCTATCACAAAATTCTATACCTGGAAAGGAGTCTGGAAGACATCAGGTACATCTGTAAATAGGATGTCCCACATGAGGAGACCAAAGAGGGTCATCCAAACACCCCCTTCAGAATGCATGCCTTGCCACCTGCCTCCCTCCTCACTTGCATAGTACTGCAGGGCTAGTTGCTCCACACCACATTGCTGGCCATCATAGCCATAAAACCGGCTCTTCAATCCTGCTGTGCAATTCAAGGGTCGGCCCCTGATTTGTATCTGCCAGCCACAGGGAGCACAGGTCACTCTCAACCAAATCAAATTTTACATGTAGGTCCCCAGGGGGCAGCTTAGACATCAAGGAATATGCACCTCTTCCCACTTTCTCTCCAGAGACTCTGCATATGATGGTCTTCGCCACCGTCGAGGTGGCTTACTCAGACGGACAACACGACGCTGTAGGGCTAACCGATCCCCACCCCTGATACAAGAGTCATTGACACCAGCTTCTGCAACTTGGAGGCTTTCCTCCTTCCGGCCCAGGTGATCCAGATCAGTTGAGAGGCGTACAGTCCAGTAGCCTCGCCTTCCTGATTTATAACGTATACATAGCAGTTCCTTTAAAAGCTCCACTGCCTCAGTGTACCTGATAGTCAGAAAGATCATACAACTGCTACTTGCTCATTATAAAAGATAACAGCTGTCTCAACAAAGACAAAGGATCATCTTTCTTGACTGAACCATGGAGATAGGCCACTCTGCTGCAAACAAATTCAAAATAAGTAACTTAAGGACCATGTCTTAACATATATCTCTTTTAGATACTGACAAGTTGATGGAGAACCTAGAATGGTAACAGTTTAGGAGGTGAACTCCCTTCACGTACTCAGCTAATCACAATTTGGTTTAATCAAGGGATAACAACTGAATGTTCTATTTCCCCAGAATCTTATGTGTCAATGCAAGAATGTGCCTGGTAAGAACATCCCCTACTTGTGTTCCCGCTCAAGGATTGAAACACCCAAGGTGCAAACTGTTGAGTAGACTTGAGCAGCTGAAAAGTGGGACAGAAATGAAGGTGCAGTGCCATTGTGTGATGAATGCCTAGCCTGATCCATCTGCAAGTGAATCCTTGCCCTCTCCAGGAACCCCATGGCCTTTGTTAGATCATTAATCTCAAGTGCCATGTCCATTGCTTGAGCAACTCCTAGTGCCTGATCAATAGAAAACCCACCAGCCAAGAAACAGACAGCTGTGAGATTGCAGAGACAACTCCACAGTAACAGTTTGAAGGTAAGTACTATGTTCGTTCCAGACAATCCAAAATAAACATGACAAGAATGAGTGCAGGCATAACCTTGTGAGTGTCATTCAGAAGGTACCACGCTGTCACCTTCTTCATGAGTGGCAGTGACTAGCTGCACTGACTCATCAGTTCTGACAGTAGGTATAGATATAAATATATATTTCTTTCAGCCAAAAAGTAGGTATTCATCTCCTCAAAAACTTTGGCAAACAATAACACAAATTGCATCCTGAGTTTCTGTCACATTTCTAGAATCAATGGAACTAGCTCTCAGGAGGCATAACTAATACAAAAGTGAGGAATGTCTTCATTCAAGCACCAACATGTTTGTGAGGGTTTAGGGTTTGAAGGCCAGCCAAGAGACTAGAAAAAAGAAACAGGGCATCTACTTATGTCCACAGCAAGCCCAGAGGACATATGGGGGCAAAAGTGAAGAAAGCAAGAGCACTAGCTCTAGTAATGAAGGATGACAAATAGACTTGTGTTCAATTTAGAGTTGACAGGTGCCATAAATGATAGAAAAGCAACTTGAGTGAGGGCCATCTGTATGACCTCTTCATAAGCAAGCAGATCTTCCCGTGTGGCAAAGACAGGTCTTGATCGCCTGCACTCATACTTGGGATACTTGACCATGCCCATGTCCACCAATAAAAATGCTGACAATTCCTGCTCTCCATTCAAGAAAAACAGTCTCTGCAATGCAGAAAGACACCACTTGAGAAACACAACACCCTCAGAAATGTGAGGAGTAATAATGTTTGCTGTCAAGATTTCATCTCAGTCAGGTGACCTACTTGCAATCGCCAGAACAAGAAGGCAGCGTAGTCAGACACACATATACAGGTCCCCACTATCTCTGACAGCATGTCCAGTATTGCAAGACTGCTGCAAACACATGGTTATGATCAGGCATCAGTGTACTGCATTATAGTAGGAAAGTTCTGGACGAAAACATGACTGAAAATTCAGCACTAGAGAAAAACACATTTAATCTGTTGTTCCACCTGCAACCCCCATCAGCTAAGGCCTGGCCTTTCTGAAGAACAGCTGAGATCACCCAGTCAACAAGCTCCTCCCTCCTTGCAACTGCTGCTTCACTCTTTTTCTGTACAGAGCAGACAGTAATGTCTTAGCAAATGTCAGGTTGATCCTTTTCCAACAGATGCAAAAACCACTTGAACTTCCCACACCAAGAGGTCCAGAGAATAATCAGCAGTCCAACTTCAGATCACCTTCACTTTTGCAGAGCTGACAAGTTGACGCAACTCAAACACATTGACAACCTCCATTATTTCCCGTAATAGTTTCTCAGGAACTCCTGCTGTCAGCTCTGTCAAAGTCATGTACCTAGCAGCTGGATCAACACATGCTCCTCAGAGGTGGCTTTCACGTTCCTCTTTTGTATCTCTTGATCTATTGAATGGGCTGCCTAGGCTTATTGCCAAAAGCAATAAACTATTCTTTTGTCTTCATCTATTCCTCTACCCACCTTCTCTAATGTGGCATCTAATTTGTACAGGCCTATTTGTAGAGAGTCTATAAACATCACAAAAAATGGTGTTTACAGCATTTTCCTAGTCGAGATATAAGAGAATCAAACAATTGCACTCACCACACAACTCCTTAGATGCAGACTTCACATTGGAAACATCTCGATAGTTGATACTTGAGGTTCGGAACCAAGGTCCTGACAACCCCCACAGCAACACAAGTTTGTCTGATTTGAAGGGTTACAACAGTCAGAGCTAACTAACCTCAGAAATCATCAAAAGAGTGGAGTTTAATGCCTCAATCAACATTCAAAGAACAGAGTCAGAATACAGTGTCTTGAGACTGATAACAGCATCACTGTGAACAGAAGTAACTGGATTACCTTTACGCTGGTACAAATGAATGAACAAACACTGTGCATCATCAGAGAGGTCTTTGAAGGAGCCTGTATCCACACTTACCCATTAACCATAAGAAATGAACTATATAAAGTCTAGACTTTTCACAGCAGAAATGACAGCTGGAAGTACATATCACCTTAGCAAAGACACACTATAACTCATTTGGGCAGATATGCATACTTAAAAATGCTTGCTCATCATCACTGAACAAGTGACTGTCACGGTCCAACACAGTTTGTAGCAAGCAGAGAAAATTTGTCTGATACTTGCGCAAATTTGATTGAGATATGGATGGGACAAGACTGGCTTCCACAGCTTGATGCCAATCCTTTGCAAGCAAATTGTCATACATGGGCTCAAAATTTTTCCTCCTGCAGTCCAGTTTCACTGGAACTGCTTCAAACATAGACTCTGGAACAGATATCACGGAGCCCTACATAGAGAGAGATAAAACAAATGAGTTGATCTAGTAGCCCTTTATTGTTTTCCAGATTTAGTTTTAGTGCATCCTCTCTACAATAATCACCTCTCTAGCATTCAGAGAAAAGCCATGTTGCAACTCAGATATCTCTCACCTTGATTTGGACTAAGCTTTTGTCAAGAAGGACTGATAGATGGTGGGCTACCCGCCGGGGAAGATGCCCTAGCATCAACTCCATGTTGAATGAAATAACCTGATGCAGTACAAACATGTTTACACATCCATCTCCAATCACACCAACCACCCTCATTCTTCAAAGTGTTCACAAGTTGTGATCAAAATGTTTGGGTGTTTGCTGCAAGCAGTCCATCAACAAGAGTACAAACTTACTACTACACTGCACACAGCAGATTCCATGTCCAGCAGGAATACCTTGATTGCACTTGGGTCCTTTGGATTCTCTGGGTCTCTTAGAAGAGCAACCTCCATGCCCTCACATACGGTTTCCTGGTTGTACTTGCGCCCAACAATGAGGGTCTGCATCACACCCACCAGATGTTTGTATTCTTCAATTCTTTGTGATCCATCAAATTCGCGCTCTGGATATTCCACATCTGCTGCTGGAACTTTAACCTTTATCCTATCCTCTGATACAGCAATGTGAGCCCCGTTTGCAGGCATGGAGCTGACTGTCGTACAATGACAATTATGAGTGCAGACCATTGCTGGTGCCTCTTGAGTTTCCACACCCCAAATGCCCAAATGTGCTGAGCATTCAACCTCCAAATTAGGTTTTACTGTTGTGGTAGGCAGAATGCCTGGCCCTACACTTTCTCCCTGTCCTCTGCTGATAACACATTCCAAAGGGAGTGCCTCCTTGTATCCATTCCTGTGAAAAGAAATTGTTCCCCCATCCCCATCTGCCATTGTAAAAGCCTCTCCCTTGTTGCTTCTTTTTCTGAGATGTGGCACCAAGAATCCATTGCAACTTGTTGTGCTTGTGCAAGGAGCATCCTCCTCTGCCCTTCCTGACATGGAACCCTTCACCAATTCTGACCCTCCAGAGGGCACAGCAGATTCTAAGCACTCCTCCACAACCCAAGGGATTTCAACCTCACAAGAGCTAGAAGGCAATGGATCTGATCTGATTTTATATGCTGATGTCATTTTCTCTGTATCATTTTGCTTCTTTCCTTTCTTTGACAAATCTGATCCAGATGTCTCTTTGATTCGATCCAGGGAACTGAACAATGTAAGTTGGGTGCTCTTGCGTTTCGTCCCCCACAGAAGGCACATATCTGTCACAGTTCAAACATATGTAATCAAGGTGAGCCAGAGCTCACTGAACCTTGGCATATTGCACATCTCACTGAAATTGAAGGTGAGCAGAGGGAGCAAGGGAGGGAAAGAATGATTAGAGAGGCTTAGAATGAATGCAAAGCAAGCTAAATCCAAGAGGGAAATCAGTCAACTCACCAACATGGTTGTTGATAGCTGAATCTGTGCCTTGAATGCTTTTCCTGCAGATAGGGCACTGCACCCAATCCCAAGCACCTGCTTCTTCATCTGCTCTATCAATTTTGGTGAAACTAACCTTAACTTCTGCACAGCTGCTTGTCTTCACAATGTCCGTGGATACACACACCAACTCATGCTCTTGAACAGCTACTGCCCCCTGCATCAACCCACAAAGCCTTGGTATAAGACCCTTGCCAACAACACTCACCACACAACTAAAATGTGCTGCATACTGTGGTGGACCAAAAACTGGTTCTCTGAAATTGCTGCTTCCCAGATGGTTGTGTAAAAGTACTTCCTACAATATGTGCTTTTCTCATCACTCTTTTAACTGCAAATAATTGCTCCTATCCACACATTTCCTAATGCCTGGGTTCCCCTAATTATCTCATGGTAATCTGGTGGTTAAACAACTACCTATAATCATTTAGCATATACCAGAAACCATAACTTCATCTCTATGTTTGCAACAATGAGTCTCAATTGAACGTCTGAAAAACTCATTTTAACCAATGACCGCCTGATGCACAGAACAGGTTCTTAAGTTGTGGCAGCTATATTCTCCTGCTACTTAGTCAACATGAGGTAATCTTAAATTGTTGCTAGCAAAAGGTGAATCAGAAGTGGATTTACAGATGACAGGGAGAGTGTTGAAGGATGGAGCTTCCGTCGCTTGCCCACCAAACGAAGGAGAGTCTCATGGCCCCTCAACATGGTTTATTCTCCTTCACCTTCTCCACTCCACATACATAAAAATGCTGTTTGTTCTTAGCAAACATGTACCACACTGACATGGCACAAAGGTCCCAATTGATCTTAATCTGCTTCCTGCATGTGTGACAAGCAGAGAGTCTCAAATTCCCATGGTCAAGAGAATCAATAAAATAGCAATCACTGCAGGTAACAAACACCACTCAATACACACCATTCAGCAGCCATGGTCTCCGTTGCCCACTGCAAAAATAAGAAGAAAATTGAGGAACCTTTGGGAAGAACAGTAAACCCTAAATTCTTCCAACTTTGTCAACACTAAAACCCCAAGTAGCCCCGAAACTCGAACATTCAGTGAGCTCCAGCATCAAGGTTTGAGTGATCACCGTCCAAAGACCATATAAGAGAAAGACTTAGGTCACCCCTCACATCTCATTCCCAATACGGCAGAGACAGTGACAAACGGAAACAAGGAGGAGGGAGAGAGAAGGATTACATTGGCGAGGGATGCGTACCTCCCAAATCTAAAGGTGGGTTCTTCAAGCAAGAGACTCGCTGCTTGTGCGATAAAGCTCCGATATCTCCCGCGGCCCAATCTGACAACTTCCAGACTTATCGATGCTCACCACCATCTCCAAAATCCTACAGACGCTCACTTTGTCGATTCCAATTGTTGCCTTCATGAGCTGTTTTTTTTAGCTTACTATTTCCAATTAGTTCCACATCCCTTAATACGCGATGCTGCGTCACCTGACTCCGAAATTGCAGCTCCAAGGGGTGAACGTGACACTCAGTCACGGAGCTTTTCCACCCTATGAGTGAAGGCAACATTCAGTTCTTCTGGATCTTCTTCTTCTTCTTCTTCTTCTTCTTCATAATGCGTCATCCTGGTTAGCTACCATCCACAACTCCATTTGCATTACCGTAGTACACGGATCGAAAGACCGAAAGGGGGAGAGGGAATGCCTCGATGTGGTAGCAGCGACGTAGGCGCCAAGCCTTCACAAGGGCGGGACCAAATTAGGGTTTGGCGCTTCAATGTGTAAATTTATTTGATTTCAATGTTTATTTCAGGCCCACAAATGTTTCACCAAATTCATTTTCAAATTATAATGAACTTGGGAATTCCTTAATTCTTGTGTGCCTTCCATGTTAATGCTTGAAAGGTGAGATGTTTTCTCAAGTTTGTTACATTTGCTCCATTAAACAATGGAGCTATATTTTGATTTTGATCATTTCAATAATCGTGTTATGAATAAACATCCAACAATCATGAAATTAGAAATTACATCCATTTGCCTACACCACCTACATGGGTTTTGAATCACATCAAATCTAGATTGCAATACCCCAAAACATTTTTTTAATACATTTTTTCTTGCACATTCTTGTTGTATTTTTGCAAAGTGTTGGCTACTCTCATCTTTAGGTTCCATGTATGGTTTGCATAAAGCAAGGCCATGGAGGATAGACACCATCCACTAAAAGATAATATCAAAGGTAGGACTTATCATTCATTTCGAACTTCAAAACATTATCAACCTCCTTTATCATGTTTGTAACAATTAATGATTGATTTAACACATTAATGTCATTGTTTCCATTTGGAAGCCCAAAAACTACATGCAAAAAGATTGGTTAGCAATTACTTTTAAAATTGTGAACCTCTTTCCAATTTTGTTATGAAATTGCCCTTGTCATCCAATTAAACAATTCTTCTATCTATAATGCACACAATCAAGGTTTGTAGACATGCTTGATAAGCCTTTATTTGCATTGATCTTCATTTGGTTTTCTATGTTTGCTTTTGTGGGTGTATTCATTAATGTATGGCTCATCTTTTGAAAAAAAATAGTCCACACAAAGTTCAATTCTATAGTGTCAATTTGGTAATATAATCTAATAATCATTAGTTGATAAAAAAAAATCCATGTATCAAAAATAATAAAGTCCATATCAATAGGAACCCAAGTAATTATGGTTCAATTATAGTCATTCAAAAGTACTTAGTCAACATTTGATTATAATTTTGAAAAGAAGGATTTCACACAAAGTTTTAATATTTCATGTTACATGAAATATTGAATCACTATAGATAATTCGGAATGAAATTCAATATGAACCTCTCAATATTTTACCATTCTAATTAGGCTACTAGTCCATGCTTTTTTATTCCAAGTTCAAGTTCATTATTAAAAAGTGGGTGTATTTTTGTTATATATATATATATTCTTGTAATCAAAATTGTTAATTTAAAACCAAGTTCCCATTGGTAAAATGAAGATTATGTGTTTTGTTAATAGGCATTAAAACAATATGGATATTGTAAAAACCAAAATAATGTCACAAAAGTGAGCCATTCATTCATGCATTTATTCTTGTGGGTTCTTGAAGGTACTTTGGTTGAAGAATTGCAACTACATCATGCATAGACCATTAGTGTATTTTAAACAAGTTGGTAGTATTCATCTATTACATCAATTGTTCTTTTGTGTGCAAACATGCGAAGTGCAACTATGTATTTTTGAATTAAAGACAACCCAAATTTCCATATCAAACTTGATCTTTGTAAGAAAAAAATTGATAATCACAAACATCTTGCAATATTTTCATAAAAAGTTAATGGTTCATCTTACATCAACACTTAAATATTTTTTCATCATACATTAGTGAAGGAGCAAAATAGTTTAAAACCATGCACTTATGCCCAAGCTTCCTCTCTTGGCAAAATCTTAACATGCCCCACCCTATTGCCACCATGATTGTGCCTTTTGACTTCCAAAGTTTGAGGCAAATTTTTTACATGTCCATGTAAAAACACTCCTCATCATTATCATCAAGGTTCTTTTCAACTTGCATAAACAACCTCTCTTTCCATTTGTTAACCTTTTTTTTCCTCGAACATGCAAAAAAAATGCACGCAAAAAAGCATGACAAAAAACTTTCAAAGTTTCATGATGATGGCAAATTTTGGAGCATGTAAAAAAACTTGGTGATTATGCTATTTGCAGCTATAGAGCCAATTTCCACATAATTGCTAATGATTATTTTGCTCAAATGCCACTTCTCATGGTTGGTTGGACATGGTTCAACATTTTAACATTGTTGTGTGTGTGATTAGTGTAGACGCTTTAAATAAAATAGATATTCAAAATTAATTATTGTGTTTGTGCTCATTATTGTCATTGAGTAAGTCAAATTAACGTTAAAAAATGAATGTATGGATGAGTAAATTGAATTACATGAATTTTAGTGTTAATTAAATAAATTGAAAAATGAATGAAATGGATTATGGAATGGAATGAAATGGTTTTTAAAGCTGAAAAAGGTTGCAACTATGAAGGATATGAAGATCATGGAAAGTGTCAACTAACATGGACTTGTGCACTATGCAAGATGGATGGTGTATGGACAATAAACAAATTTTCATGTATCATTTCTCATAGTCAACAGTCATAAAACTTAACTATGTACATTAACCAGCTAGATCTATCTACCCACCTTTACCCACCAAGTGTTTTATTTATTTAACTACCTACATAATACCCAAGTACATAGGTACCTAGGTAGGGGAAAGGGGGGTTGGTATACAAAATAAGTTATTTTAATAGATCTGGATATTATTTTAGTAGGCTTGTTTTTAATCCTTGGTCCTTTTGATGCATTTAAATTCATAAGAAAATGGGTGCAAAATGACACCTTTAGGTTTGTCAAGTGATATTAGGTGTAAAGGACTCCATTAATTCCTATAATTTTGCACCTATTGAAATTGGAAATAATAATTTTTCATCATAAAGCACATTACATAAATTCATTACATAAATTTCAATAATATAATTATATGGATTAATGTTTAATGTTGGAAAAATGCAATATTCATATGAATGTTTTTGGTGATTCATGATTTTTCCAATGGTATGTACCTTATATACATCTTTAGCATTGTTAAAACTATTTGATCAAATCATATTTAATATTCATTTACTAAATATAATGCTAAGAGGTTTGCCTTGGGACTTGCATAGTTGAAATTCACAATTAAAAATTCATTTTAGTTACGTAAAAACTAATAACTTAACAACACAATATTCTTTTGCATAAGAATGATGAATGATACTAAAAATGCAAAAAAAAAGGGTCTTGAATTTGATTATCTATTCATTACACGTAGAAACAATTTTTTAAAAATAATTTCACACAATCATTAAAAATAAAAATTTGATGGTCTTAATCAGTAAGAAAATTATTTAATATAAAATCAAATGAACAACAAAAAATCAAATGTCTTCATTCCATGTTAAATTAAATGATTTTTTAATATCTGAAATCTCATTTTTTAATTTCAAAAATGGAAAAAAATGTTATACATATCATGTTTCCGAATTTTTAAAAAAAAAAACCAAAAACAATTAAATTAAAAAGAACATACATTTTTTTATGGGTGTAAACATTCAATCATGAATGACACCCACCCTTTCAAGCCACTATTTGTTTTGAACAATATTCTTCATTTCTTTAAAAGAACTCTTTGCAAAAATATTTAAAAATATTTTAAGTGTTTTTATACTATTATGTTAAATTTCATATGAAAAAATTACTAATGTTTTTTAGGTAGGCATTAAAATTTGCCAAAACTAGTGAGGTATGGGTCTTTTTACATTGTAAAAAATGGTTACAATTGTTTAAAATGTCCTTTAGGCATTTGTATTGTTTAATTTCAAAATTTTACATTATGTTTATCAATATATTGAAAATAACATTCAAGAATCCAAAAGTGAGGTGTAATTCATTAATTTAAATCACTTTGGGACTTTAAAAGTGAAATAAGTTCACTCCTAATTACTTTGTATGAAGTTATGTCATTATGGGCCCTAGGGTCATTATGTAATTATCATGTTTGATTATTAGTTGACATAATTTATTAATAATTAAAATAATTCAATATAATATATATATATTTTTATGTTGGTGTTTTAAATACTTTAGGTTATTGTACTTTAAGCTATAATTTTAAACTATTTTACCTTAAATTATTTTAAAAATATTCTACTTTATGTTATTTTAAAATATTTTACCTTATGATATTCTTGGCCATTTCACCATACCCCATTGTATAATAAACTATTATTATTTATTCCACCTTAGGGTATTTATAAACTATTTTTAATTATTTAAAATTAATCCATTATAAATTATTCTAGGTTATTTTATCGTAAGCTATTTTATGTTATTTACACTAGGATTTTTTTAGTTATTCTAAATGATTTCACCTTTCAATATTCTAGGTTATTTCACTTTGAGGTTATTAATAGGTTATTTTAAATTATTTTTAGTTATTTTACTTTCTATCTATTTTTAGTTATTTAAAGTCATTCCACATTTAAGGTTATTATGTATTATTCTTGGTGATTCTAAGCTATTTTATCTTAATCTATTTTATATTATTTTAGTTTTAGTTAATATACTTTAAATTTTATAGCATGGACAAACTTAAACCCTAAAGTTTAAACCTACATAAAATAACCTAAAATAGTTTGGAATAATCTAGAACAATTTAAGGTGGAATAGCCTAATATAACAAAAAAAAACCTAAGGTGGAATAACCAATAATAGTCTATAATATCTTAATATAGAGTAGGGTGCAATAACTTAGACGAATTAAAGGTAGAATAATTTAAAATATGATAGGGTGAAATAATTCGAAATAAATAAAAATGATTGAAGGTGAAATAATTTAGAAAAATAAAATATCATAAGGTCAAATAGTCTAAAATATCCTAGGGTGGAATAATTTTAAATAGCCAATAATACCTTCAAGTTGAATAGACAAAAATAATTTAAGTTGAAATAATCTATAATAACCAAAATAACCAAAGGCAAATTAACCTAAAGTAACTTAATATAAGTAAATAAATAAAACCCCAAGGCGAAATAATTTAAAATAACAAAAAATAACCTAAAGTCTAATAGCTTAAATAACCTAGGGTGATATAATGTAGAATAACCAAAAATTACATAGGTTGGAATAACCCAAAAAAAAGTAAAAAAAAAAAGTAGAATAATTTTAAATAACATATGATGGAATAATGTAAATTCTAAAAAAAAAGCTTAAAGGAAAATAACCTGAAATTGCCTAAAATAATTTAAGATACAATAGCTTTAAATAGTTAAAGATGGATTGGTCAAAATTAACCATTGTAGAATAGTTTAAAATGGTCTTGTGGGGGGACACTCAATGTAAAGTTTAGGATTTATGTGTGTTAAACGACCAATTTTTAGGGGGGGTATTAGATAATTGTCCAATTTATTTTTTATCACCCTATTATTATCTAATTTTCTAATATATATACGTATTAAAAGCACCCTATATTAATTATAATATATTATTTCGGATTATTACATACCCTAATTTTAAACTAATTGATTTATAATTTTTAACCCAACAACCAATGTATTACACCCTATAGTTTTTCTCATGTATTTTTTATTTAAAAAAAATTTGATGTCCCCCTTGGGAACGGCTTGGGGTGGATAGTTTAAAATAGTTGAAAATGGTTTCACACTTGTGCCTTAAGTTGGTGGGCTAAGGGTTTAAGGTTTAAGGTTTAGGTCTTAAGGTCTTTAGGTGCCTAAATTAAGTTTTTTGATCCCTAACCTATTCTAGTTATGAATTAGAAAACCAACCTAGTGGATTAATCATTAGTGAATTCATTTCTCAATAACAATTGGACCTTGTTCATTATAGTGTTGGCTAATTTCACCATGGTAAATGTTTTCAAGTTCATTCAAAATCAAGTGAAATACAAAGTGAACTTGGACACATATTGGTACAAAATGATTGTATAAAAATAATTTCTTTGTTTTATGTTTTTTTAAATGTTAAGTACACAATATTAAACAATGATGTTAATTAAGTTTGATTTTAAGAAATTCATTTACAAGGAATTGCTTGATTTTATTCATTCAAAATCCATTTCACATTCAAAATTCAAAGCTTTCACATAGAGTTTTTGGTCAAGCACATGTTTACATGTATTTGTAAAATGGTTTGCCAATAGGGACTAAACATGCAAAAATAAACTAAAAATGTATCCATTGACATTGTAATATTTTATTTTTGATATAAATTTAAAAAGGTAAATTCAAAACCTTTTAAAGTATTATTATGAAACCATCATGCACTTTGTTAATTTAATAAAAAGTTGCATACCAAGTTTCAAAAACTTTAATTTTTTTAAAAATGTAATAAGTAGGTTTTTAACTAACTAAGTAAAATGTGTTATATATATTATTTGGCAAAATATGGTTTTTACAATGAAAAAGTTTATAGTGATTATTACATTTTAATGTGTCATCACTTGATGTTACCAAAGATGTAATTAAAGTCCTACTTTCATCTACTTGAAACCAATTCATAACATTTATTCACACCTACTCACATTTTCCAAAATCCATTTAAATGCATATTAAGAACATAAAACATAATATTATCATACTAAAGTAAAAAAAAACCTCATTTTGGTCGTTGAACAAAAAACTATTTAAAAGTTAAAAATCTATATTAAGGTTTACTTCATGACTAGTTTCGCTAAAAACAAAATCACAAATTCGCTTACTTCAACAATTTTCCACCTAATATTTCAACCACAAGCATAGGGGAGTGCGCATTGGAGAACATATTTTGTTAGATATCACACTATTGTAGTTTTATCTAGTGTAAAATTTGAACTTTTAAATATTATTTTTGAGTCACCTAACCATGTTTTCACCTTTTGAACTTGCAAAGGTATGAGATTCACAACTTGGGAATATCAATATTCTCATTTGAAAGTCTTGAGATAAAAATACATTTCAATATAGTCCCCATAATGAGGTTCACAATATATTATAAAGAGGAAGGTGATAGACTCCTTTCAATCTAAGTCGTGTGGGTGTAGTTAACCCAAGGCAAGTCCATGGTCTACAAAGTTGGTTCCATCTGCATTATTTGAATTGTACAAATGACTTGTTTGTGGGGTGTTAGGGAGTGTGTCACATCATCTTAGTCTTTATCCCAAAACTCCCACACACCTTTTTTGCCCCAATGCACAAAGTTAGGGAATGTGCCTAAAGTTTTTCTTTTTTCCATTTTCCTTTCTATTTCCCTAAGTTCTATTGTTACCCTTGAAAAGTTGATCTTGAGGCCTTGGGAAGAACTTTAAGGTGGGTCATTATGTTGTACATTGTGTTATTTTACATACTCATTGAACATTTAACCTATTCATCCATGGGTTCATGAACTTGGTGGCATTGCCCTTACCCATGCCATTGAAAAGGCACACACTAATTAGTAACATCAAGTTAGATGCAAGCACTAGAAGAAAAATCTATCTTTTGCAACTTGTTTTAAGCAATTAAACATGTCATATGCAACTATTTTTCAGTTGCATATGACACCTTTAATTACCTAAAACAAGTTGCAAAATACATATTCATGAATAGATTTTTAATACCTTTTCCACCAATTTGCAGTAATGTTTTTTAATTTGATCATAATCTAATTGTTGAACCAAATTCAATTATAAAATTAAATTAGGTGATTTGGATTCCATTCAATGTATTTTAATTTAATTCAAGCCACATTCATTATTTTCATTCAAATGGAAGTTAATTTTGACAAAATCAATTTATTTTTTTATTAATCATCAATTGATTGTCAATGGTAGTGCATAACATGGAGCCCAAGTTAATATGGGGTATGTGTTAATAATAGTATTAGGAAAAAAAATGCATTAATGAATATAATTTGTATTAAAAATTTCAAGTATTAATTGTTAATAGGTTCAATATCAATAAGTTATTAAGTGAACTAGTACAAATAATTAATTCACTTAACAAATGAATAAATAAACTAGTTCCATTTATAAGCCATTTGCAAGCATGATTTACTTTTTAGAAAATAAATCAATGTCATTTGTCTTTTGTTTGAAATGAAATGGAATGGTTGATGGATCCAAACATTATATATGTATATGCTACTTATTTGGGAAGAATTGTAATTTATACATCCAACTGGACAAATGGGTGCATTTTTTATGACATCTTTCAAACTTTCACTACGAGAAATTGTATTTGCCGAAACCACATTACCTTGTAACTAAAGTTTAAAAAAATTGTGCAACTACCCCTTAAGTATTATTAATATGCAACTATCCTTTTGGAAATATAGGGAATTAATAAATAGATTGCCATGTTAGAAAATTAGTTAGTCGTATTATAGTTGTAAGTGAGTTGAAAATGGGTTTTCTATACGATAATTTGTACATAACGTATATACTTTTGTAGTCAACCATGTTTGACTTTTGAAGGAGTTGCACTATAGTTGCATGTGACAACTATTTTAGAACTATTGTAAATGTTTAATTAACACAACAACTATGTTGTAACTAGTTGTTTTCTCCATTTTGAATGATTTAAAATGCTATAGAAATGCCTTTTCAAGCTTTACAAATCATCTTTGAAATGCAAAGCCAAGGGATTGGCTAAACAAAAGTTGCAAAGAAAATACGTTTTTACAAATTACAAAATGTGTTTTTTTTCATTTTTTTTCATTTTGACCCCTCCTACTTTCAAACCCCATAACTTTTTTTAAAAAAATTCATTTTGAACGATTTAAAATGCTATAAGAATGCCACCTAAAGTTATACAAATCATTTTTGAAATGCAAAGTTAAAGGACCAACCAAAAAAGAACTATAAAGAAAATACGTATTTTCAAATTGTAATGTGTTTTTTTTTCATTTTATTCATTTTGACCCCTCTAATTTTCAAACCTCATAACTTTCTTATTTTTTATTCATTTTAAACGATTTAAAATGTTATAAGAACAACAGCTAAAGTTTTACTAATCATTTTTTAACTTTAGTAACAACAGAACAATAAATAATGAAGTTTTTGGGTGTTCAAGAATCAACCTTTGTAGCGTTCGGTGGTTTGTTTTTTTGAGTTCTTGAACCCCTTTACTTTGGGGGACATAATTTTCTTAGTTCTATTCCATTTTTGATGATTTTTAGTGTGCTATATGTGCCAATAGAACGAGTTCAAGTTTTTTTTGGACACCAAAAACAACAGAACCCTCCCCTTGGATCTTGCTTGCCCTGAATGTTTAAGTCTCTAGTCATTAATTAGTTTACCTTATGTTGTTGCAACTCAAATTGTAACTAAAAAAAAACTAAGGATTTAACCCATATGTTTTTTTTTTGAATCCCATGTCACAAACTATATAAAGAAGGTGTCATCTCTTATGTTTTCACACTAAAATACACATGCCATTTTGGGATGAACTCAAAAAAGTTTAACCCTAAAAGCAAAATAAAAAATAAAAAATGTATATTTACAAGACTACTTTCTAATTCATCTAGTCTTTTACTTTCCTACCTACTTGCCTACCTACGTAAATAAATAGGACCTATTTTTTATAACCTAATAGGTAGGTATATAATGTAGGTATGTCGGTCTTAAGACCTACCACCTACCTAACTATGGTTATTTATCAACCTATCTAACTATTAAAATGCATTATTTATTTATCTTATTTTTCAAATTTTAATTAATATGCCATGTGGCAATTTTTTTTATTAGGCCATGTGTCATAATATTAGATTATCAGCAATCATAATAGATGATGGAAATCAATATTTCAATCAATAAATAAAAATCTTCATAGTGCCTTATGTCAAGTTTTAATGGATGGATGAAAATTATTAACATTAGCATGACATAATGGCTATAGTTGAAGTGGAATTGTATAGTTGTTGAAAATGACCGGTTTCAGCATAATTATAATTGAGTTGGAATGAGTTACACCGTATATACGGTGAGTTGCAACTTTGCAACTCATGCAATTTGTCCAATAACACTCATAACGTAGAAATATGGTCAGTTGCAAGTGGTCATTGCAACTCAAAAACTGAATTGCAATGCCAATTGTAAAACATTCCTTTTTTTCATAGTGTTTCGAAACATGGGGGTTCGGTGAAAACATCTATTTATGAAAGAAAGAAGGTAGTTTATTTTGTTTTGTTTTGTAAGAATGAGATCCACCAAACTAGGATGCTTTAGATCCTATTCCTAGTGTCTTTGGAAAGTTTTTGATGAGGAGGGGTGCATGGGCTTGGTTTCATGACGTTTGGACTTGTGGTGCAAAAGTTCTTGAATATTGAATGATTTTTTCATTGAAAATTAAATTACATCATAATTGAAAAGTTCAGAGGAATTGGAATGTTCGTTTGGCATTGTTGGAAAGATCTTGATGAATGATTTAATGGAATTTATTTGGTAAGATTTTGGATTCAGAATGTGGGAGATATTGATTTAAAAATGATTTTTGTTGTTGATAATTCAAATAAATTCCAAAAAACTAGGCTTGGAAGGAAAAATAACTTGAGGACCTATTACCACTTGAATGCCTACCATTCGATTGAAGTAGAAGAAATTGTGATGTGCCTTTGGTGTTGTTGGAAAGATTTTCGCAATTCAAATTTAATGGAATTTATGTTTTGATATTTGGACTTAAGATGTGGGACAATGTTGATAGGTTGAGTTCATGTTATTTTGTAATGGGTTTGCACTTGCAAGTCTATTATTCAATTCAAGTAAATGTTTTCCTTTTAAATTTTTTAAAAAAAGAAGGATATAAGTATACCTTGTAAAATAATTCATATGTTGTGTCCACCCTACATTCTAACGACTTCACACTTGGGCCAATGCCACTTGCCACATTAGTGCTACTATGTACCAACTTAGGGTGTATGTATTTTAAAGTGATTTATTTTTTGAAAAAATAAAAGTCCACAAAAGTTCATTTTATAATGTTAAGTTTTTTTATTTTCTTTGGTATCATGGGTTCAATGGTAATAAAGTTCATGTATCAAAAGCAATAAAGTCCATATTAATAGGAGCCCACCTACATATTCCAAATATATACACCTTTCAGGAAAAAAATTGAAATTTGAGAAAAAAACAACTATTTTAAGGACTTATGAAAATATGGTTCAATTTTGACCATTCAAATGTCCATAATTAGAATTTGATTACGAATTTTGGTGTGTAACATAAAAAAGTTGCTAAAAATATGCCATTTTCAAAAAAATTCAAGTCCATTTACAAGTCCATTTATTGTTTATAAAACACTAGTTATAGTGTTTTCAAAGTGACTTTGGGTATTTTTCATTCATTAGATTGATTTCAAAAAAATTTAAAATATATATATCAATACATCGAATATAACATTATTTTAAAAGCAATTCCAGTTGGAGTTTTTTATTTTTTTCTAAAATGTTAAATACAACAAAACCATGCACTAGTTATAATTACTTGTGTATGCATTAGTGTGACTAGACCTACAAATGTTCAAAGAAAGGGCATTCTACAAAAGAAAGCACTATGATTCAAAAAGTGAGCCATTTTAGTGTGCGTCCATCTCAAAATGATTGTAACCATTACCTAATATTTCATATGTTGAAATGATTATTTACATTAATGCTAAAGTTTTTGGATTTTATTATATATAACAACATTTACAATATATCATGGGGACATGTGAATAAAATTAAAATCAATTTAATGAATAAAAAAACTCAAAATAAAATTTAAAAAATTGTAAAAAATGTTATTAAATTTTTTTTTTATAAAATGATTTAAAAAAAGACGTGAAAATGATAACTTTTGGAATTTTAAAAATATAAACCTCTAACACAATATTATAAAAAGAATTTGATGATTCTTTCTAAATTATTCCAAATATATTTTGGATTAAGTAGTCACATAAAGGGGCACCATTGGCTATTAACTTGCTTTCACCTAGTTGTCATGTGTTCGTTTTTTTTATCAAATATTAAATATAAAATTAAGGTATCAAAATTTGATGCAAACAAAAAATTATAATAAGATTTAAATTGGTTTAAATATTGCATATCAAAAAAATTAGGAAATGATAGGGTGGGGTAAAATAAGTTTCCTCACTTAATATCCCTAAACAATATTAATTTGTCTAATGTAGGTAGAGTAGAATTTTGACATTTAGTGCCTTCCCCATGGGTATGTTCCTTAAGGGAATGTTTTTCCTTGTAGAAAATAAACATGTTCCCAAGAAATGCTCATGTTTTCATAGAATTTAGTTGTGCTCCTTAAGGAAATGTTTTTCCTTAAGACAAATGCATTGAATTATTCCTTGAAAAAATGGTTGTGTTCTTTGGGGAACATGACCTTGTGTTCCCTAAAAAACTGGAACCTCCTAAAGTAAATGCAACCATGTTCCCAAAGAAATGTTTGTTTTATTTGAAAACCATCATTATGTTTCTTAAGGAAATGTAATCATGTTCCCAAGGAAATGGTTGTTTTTCATAAAAAAATGTAACCTTTTCAAAGAAATGGTTATGTTTTTTAGGAGACAATGTTTTTTGGGAATCCAACCATGTTCATAAGGAGATGGTTATCCTAGGGAATTACATAGTTGTACGTGTTCCCTAAAGGAATGGGACAAACAACTTGGAAATTTCAAATAGCTAGAACCTAAACAACCTAAAATTTCCAAGTTGCATAGATTTTTATTTTTTTTGAACTTAGTTAAACAAAATAAAAATCTATGTAAGGATGCAATCATAGTCAAATGAACAAAAGATGATGTCCAATTTTAGTGAAAATTGAAAAAAATTGAAAAATATATTCGATTTATTTTGAACTTTAAAAAAGTCCAAAAATAACCATAAATTTTTAGAGCTTGTTTAAATAAATATTGAAAAAATGATTTGAGTTAGAATTTGGGGCGAAAGCAAATTATGGTCTAAGGACAACTTGGGCAATTTCATTACATGTGCATAAAGTATACACCTCCAAAATGTGTTGCATTTAATTTTGAGTTTCATTTTTAATGTTTAAGGTTTATATTTTGATTTTCACAAAGTTAATATTATTTCATATTATTTGAATTTTTTAAGAGATTAAACTCAAGAAATTATGGGTATATATATGGTATACATGTAGTATAATACAACCCATTTTTTGTTTTAAACTACATTAGGTTTTGGATTGAATTAGTCAAGCAAAATATGTTTGAAATTGAATTAAAAGAATCGTAAATTTCACATTTTTATCATTTTCCATTTGAAAATGATCGTGTCAAAATTTTAATTTACCACATACTTATGATCATTGCCTTAAAACATCTCCATTTGTGATATGATAATTATTAAAATTTTCATACGATTCAAATTTATACCAATCATACAAAAATATAATGTTTAATAAATATTACAAATTTCATAAATATTAGAAATCATTTCAATAAAATTTTGAGTATATTTGCATTTTTTAATACAATGTGATGTACATTTATTTTGTGCAAATATATTCTAATATCACATCATATGAAATAAAAAATGAATTTCTTACTTAGTGTTATAGGCAAAAGCGTTGTGAAAATCTTTCACAATAATGACATGGTCAAAATTCAAACATGGTACTTGTGAAAAACAATACAATGTGACAACAATCTTGGGCCCCCCATAGTGTGCTTTCACGCCTTGGTGGTCACTTGGTGGTTCAAAGGTTTTTAAAGAAGTGAAAATGAATTGACTATTACAAAAGTGGGGTGTAATTTGTTAGCCTAAATCACTATAGGACCTTAAAAGTGAAATAACTTCATTGCATTTTACTAATTTCACTATAATATTACTATGTAAACATCATGTTTCATTATTAGTTAACATAATTCATTATCATAATTTATCATAGTAAATAGGATTATTTTTATGTTTTAAAAATATTTTATATATGTTATTTTATGATATACCTTATATTAATTTAAACTACTTTAATTATTTCACTTTATATCTTATGTTATTATAAGCTATTATAAATTGTTGTACCTTAAACTATTATACGTTATTTTATTTTAAGGTATCTTAACTAACTTATTACAAGTTTTTAAGTTATTCTAAATTAAATTATTAAACTAACTGTAGGTTATACCTTAGGTTATTTTATTTAAAATTTATATATGTTATTTCAAGTTATACTTTAAGTTATTCAAGGTCATTCTATTTTATGTTATTATAGTTTATTTTATCATGAGTATAGTAACATAAAATAATCTAAAATATAATATAATGATTTAAGGTGAAATAACTTAAAATATAAAATAATAACCTATGTAAAATAATTTAAAATACCTTACAATATAATAACTACCAATAGCTTATGATATTATAACATAGAACATCCAACAATAATTATAACACAATAATCACCAATAGTTGGAATATAAAATATAATAACCAACAATAATATATAATACAATAACCACTAATAACCATTGATAAAATATCCACCAATAAAATATACACCATTAGCCATTAATATAATAACATTAATAACCACTAATATCCACCAATAAAATATACACTATTAGCCATTAATATAATAACATTAATAACCACTAATATCCACTAATAAAATATACACCATTAGCCACTAATATAATAGCCATTAGAAATCACCAACATGCATTAATAAAATACCCACCAATAGCCATTAATATAATAACTACTAATAGCCACTAATATAATAACCATTAATAAGCACAAATATCCATTAATAAAATATCCACCAATAGAATAACCACTAATAGTCACTAACATAATAACCTTTAAATAAGTACGAATATTCATCAGTAGAATAACCACCAATAGCCACCAATATAATAGTCATTAATAAGCACCAATATCCACCAATAAATACCCATCAATAACCATTAATAAAATAATCACTAATAACTATTAATAAAATAACCAAAAATAATCATTAATAGAATAACCAACAATAGTCATTAATAAAATAACAAGCAATAGTCATTAATAGAATAACCAACAATAGTCATTAATAAAATAACAAGCAATAGTCATTAATAGAATAATCAACAATAGTCATTAATAAAATAACAAGCAATAGTCATTAATAGAATAACCAATAATAGTCATTAATAAATAACAAGTATTAGTCATTAATAGAATAACCAGCAATAATCATTAATAAAATAGCAAACAATAGTCATTAATAGAATAATTAGCAATAGTCATCAAAAGAATAACCAACAATAATCATTAATAAAATAACAAACAATAGTCATTAATAGAAGAACCAACAATAGTCATTAATAAAGTAGATAGCAATAGTCATTAATAAAATAGTTAACAATAGTCATTAATAAAATAACCAGTAATAGTCATTAATAGAATAACCACCAATGGCCATTAATAAAATAATCATTAATAACCATTAATAGAATAAACACCAATGGACATTAATCAAATAAGCACCAATGGCCATTAATAAAATAATCAATAATAACCATTAATAGAATAAACACCAATGGGCATTAATCGAATAAACACCAATGGCCATTAATATAATAGCCACCAACAGCCATTAATAAAATAACCACCAAACCTATTAATAGAAAAACCATTAATAAAATAGCCACCAATAACCATTAATAGAATAACCACTAATAGCCACTAAGAGAATAATCACCAATAACCATTAATAGAATAACCACTAATAGCCACTAAGAGAATAATCACCAATAACCATTAATAGAATAACCACTAATAGCCACTAAGAGAATAATCACCAATAACCATTAATAGAATAACCA
>Ga0209208_10000922_pt1 | contig 40184 bp, 41 predicted proteins | sample S1TSphfallax_3_FD_187694 | JGI IMG/M metagenome (GOLD analysis project Ga0209208, IMG submission 187694) | Host-associated microbial communities from peat moss isolated from Minnesota, USA - S1T2_Fd - Sphagnum fallax MG (SPAdes) (version 2) | ecosystem: Host-associated > Plants > Peat moss >... | reverse complement strand
TATATATATATATATATTTATTATTTATTTATTATTATTATTATTATTATTATTATTTATTTTATTTTTTAAATTCTTACATGATTCATATAGAACTAGGCCATAGTGGGAGGGAGTGCCGCGTTATCTAGCCTTTAGATGGCATGGGACCTTGCCTGACACGCCAAGTTTGGGATATCTCCTTCTATATTCAAATCTAGTACCATCCTTGTTTTCCGTTAAATCAACAATCTTTTTTCAACTTCCACCAAAGCCAAAAAAAAAAACTAACTCTCCCCCCATCAACTGAATCTTTAGAACTGTTGTTGTAGAACAATTCAAATTCATACGCAACATCAACAACAGGAGTTGGCACATTTCGTGAAAAATCAAAATCAAAAGTGACGTAAAAAATAATCTTTACTTTTCCCTTACGTGGTCGTCACGCACCACACAAGAAAACTTTCACAAATTCATCACTTGAACTTAAATTCACCACTCCTCCTTTTGTATGATGCCATTCGAACCTGAACATTTAAAGGAAAAATCGTTCTAAGATTGGTAGACTCCATAATACCATCACAACCATCACCTACATAAAGAAAGTAGAAAGGATCAAAATGTGCCCGAACATTTCCAAGAAGACATTTGTATCTCATAACACATAATCTAACAAAATAAACTTTGAAATAAACTTCATAGTCACCAGATTGATATTTGTGCTTATGAAATTTATGGGGCACCACAAAGTCACCAGAAAGTGAAATCAAATTATAATATAAAACCAACGATTAATGTGTTGGCCAACATTTAAAAACAAAGAAATTACAAACAACATGTGTGCATAAAAAATTAAAAACAATGGAAGCACTAAATATAAAGGAATTGATCGACCTAATGGCCACTAGGTGTAGATGTAATTCTAACAAACAACATTAAACCAACCTAATGGCCAACAAGTTAAGATATCACCAAATATAAAAAATTTATTGACCTAATGGCCACCAATTCCAAATGTATTTCTAACAAAAAGGAACAAACCACCTTGTGGCCACCAAATGGAGATATCACCAAACATAAAAGAATTATTGACTTGGTGGTCACCAAGTGAAAATGTAATTTTAACAAAAAGAAATGAACAACTTACAGCCACAAGGTGCAAATATCACAAAATATAGAAGTTTGTATTGACATGGCAGCTCCTAGGTTGAAATATGAAAACTCATTTAAAATAACATGTCATAATTGTCTAAACCATAGTTAAAATAAACAAATGCATTCCAATAGCACATTTAAATGTTAACCTCCAAACTCATTTAAACATTGTTGGCTAAGGTTTATTTTTAATTTTAATTTAATTAAATTAAATTTTTATTGATAAGATGAAATAAATTATTATAAAATTAGCCCTTTCCCAAAAATATGCATGAATTATTAAAACCATATCTAATTTTTTATTTATTATTTAGAAAAATAATGTTAAACATTTAATATCCATTTTTAGTTAGTGTGTTATAAATTTTTTTAAAGAATGCATATTTCTATTTTTAGGGTTGTCCAAAGTTTCAGTTTCTTTTTGTGATGGTCCAATTAATGTGGCTCATCACGACAATAAAAATGCAAACTTTTTTATGCACCCCACAACTCATGAATTAAACCATTCATGCAAGCACGAGTCTATTAATTTGGGTAAAATTGTGAGATTAACACCCAAATGTTTTTCCTGGGGAAAAAAAGGGGGGATTTTGTATTTCTTTAATTTTTGAAATTCAAAATTTGTTCCTCTTCCCATGAAGTTTTCAACATATTCATATCAAGATCATCATATCTTCCTATCATGTTCCCAATACATTCCCAACAAGTTCCCCAAGTTTTTGTTGTGTGCTATTAGATTGGACCCAAAATTATTGAAACCAACAAAATCACACATGTGACAAAAAATGTGCAATTAATGTCAAGGTTTATTGGTTTCTTTTTTAACATTTTGCTTTCAACTAAGATTCTTACTATTAGAAATCAATACATTTTGTAACACAAAAGATAAGACTCCAAAGCCTCACCTTGTGAATATCATAATACCTGGTGGCTTCAACATAAATCATTTACTTTTTAATTTGTCAAAATTTTGAAAATTTTGTTTAAAGTGTAAAGAGTTTAATCTTTGGTCATCTTGGAAGGAGGATACTAAAGAAAAGTCCACCTAACCACTAAAATAGTTCAAATTGTTTGAAATAGATCTACCTTACAATAACTATATTCTTTATCGTTGAAATTTTCAAAATTAAAAACCAAAGTGACAAACCAAGAAACTTAAGTAAAATTAATTATTTGAGATTCATGTACCAAATCCATCAAGGTACTATGGTAATCAAACACATAAGAACAACCAAAATCTTATTGGCATTGAATTGTGTTCCCACCTCAAACCAAATTCGAATGAGGGCATATATCTTGTTCATTAGGAGAAGACCAAGGTGCTAAGTGCAAACCCGAAAAAATAAGAAAAGAAAAAAGTAGCGAGCAAGTAAAGACATTCAACACAAAGTTTACAAAAGAAAATGACCAAAGCCACCATAGACATTATCACAATAGAACACAATTAAAAATGGCTAAGTTTGTAGCATATCCATTTTTCATATGCTAAGTACTCCAAACAAATTAAAGGACAAAACAAACTACATGCAATTGTGTATTCTTTTCCCTTCCCTTCAAGGAAGAGACAACAAACAAACACCTATCTTCATATATATATGTTGCCTCCCTCTTTTTGGTTGTTGTTATTTAAAGTTGAAACTGATTTTCTAGTCATACAAGAAGCATGTCACAAACAAAATGGTTTTGATATGTTTTAGTCAAGAAAGTAAAATCTTGTTGTTACCAATGGGTAGAACTTCGAAATGCAGAAAACCTGTATAATCCAAGTTTCCACCATTGTTAGAAAACATGCATATGTCCAGTTCAAGATCAAGACATGCAGAATACCTTGATCTAGTAATAAGCTGCTAAAATGATTGTTTAGTTGAAGCAATTCATAACCCTATTGTGGGTTTTGGACCTTGAACAGCCAGTGATCCACAAATTATAGTTTCAACTCCAAAGGTATGAGGCTCTTGATACCATAAACACTTTATGCATCAACCATGCAGTGAGGGTTGGGGTTGGGTGCCATATATATCTTAGGCATGCCAGGCTGGGTCCTGTAACTATAAAGGAACATTGTAGATCTAACAAATGGTTCTCAAAGAGGACAGGCAACTTGAAACCAGTGTTAGGCAGGCATTCATTTGTTCATACCTTGGGGAGTTCATCCTGGGTATTTGGACATTGGAAACATACTGACAGATGCCGTCCCCACCCTGTAACATATCAAAGACATTGAAGAATCAATGTAGTCAGTGACAAGGTTCATCAATAGTCACAATCAGCATCCAAATATTGCTGGACAGACTTTTTAAAGAGTAATACTTGGCAAGTAGAGATTTCAAAATACACATAAGGAACCACAGAAACCAAAACACCAGAGAACTCCTAACACAACCCAAATGCCCCAAGTGTTGAAACTTACCCTTGTATGTTTGATTTGGTTGCATCCTCTCCCCCCTTCCAACCTTAGACCTGGGGGACTCGGTCACATTGAGCTTCATGAGGTTCATGTAAACTCAGAGACTTGTAAGTGGAGCTGACAAACTCTGGCAATCAGAAGAGTTTTCAGTTTCTCTCCCACATATTACTTACTTCCTCACAGAAAAGGTTACTTGATACAAACAGCAAAATCCAAAACCACCGACATTTGATCATAGCAAGCCCAAAGCTGAGACAAGTGTGAGCATATAAGTATGAAACAGGTGCAAGCCTCTGCATGAAATTTTCCACAATTGTTTCTATCTGATGGCATAAGACAGCAAAAGGTGAAATTTCTGATTCAAAATGCTCAAATTGAAAGATACAGAAGGCTTCTTGCGTGTGTCAATTACAAAAATAAGTTTACTGAGAGTTTTCTAGAACTAAATGACTAAAGCAGAGACAGATTTAATCTGCTTCACTGCTACCAAACCTATTGACAAATGATTGAATGCCTGGCAACTAATGGCAGCCCAGTTGGCCCCCACAGACAGCCAGAATCTAGAGTAAATCTCAAATCATGAACAGCAATATATGTACTTTTGGACAGCTATTTGTAGACCCTTGGTCTCCAGAGAAATGACAAAAAGGAATCTCCAAGAGCATTTCAATGGTGAAATGAATAATAGTGATGGCTAGCATCAGGCAAACAGTAGCATGGCTTTATGGATGAAGTAGCAAATCTTGCTGAGCACTTAAGAACAGGGGATAACTCCCACATGCAGCAGGTGACTCAGTTTGGAAAGAGTTTCCTGGCATAACACTAACATGGCCCAAGTGGAAATTTTCCCCTCTCCCCAGACTTGGCCATGGTTGCCATCTGGCTGATAACAAGACATCATAACCCCCTGCAATTGTATGTTCCCATGGACCCTGGAAGCAGTCATTACTCCAAACATGAGTACATCCATCCTCTTGTTCAATGTGATTCAAAGAATAGGGAGAAGAGCAACCCTCATCTGGAAACAACTCAATCATTCTTTGCAACTGCAGCACGCCTGCTTTGCCAGAAAAATATCAGACTACTCAAGACCATTAAAAATCAAAAACCTAGACACTGAAACCTGAGCTCCTAGTTAAGAAGGATCCAAACTTTAAAAATCCATAGTTAGAAAATCCAAAATGGTCTGCACAACAATCTCTGCTGTGAGCTGCTGTAAATAAGGACAAATTCCACAACCCCTGTGCAAATGAACCAACAGATGTACATGCAATAGACTTGGTAGCATAAACAATAATCAGTAATGGCCAGTTTCTACATCCACCTGGTCTGGCAATAGGACACGCAAATCACAACATGATCAAGTTGAGCACAAGAACTAAAGTCAAAGATGTTCATTTGCTAGCTCTGAAAAACAGACTAACCTGAGTGCAAGCAGAGGTCTGCATGACTTCATCAGTGAAATGTGTTTGGTTAGAATGCTGCCATAGGCCAGAAACCTCTTGCACATCAGCATCAATCTCTTCCATAGGATCAGAAAGTTCGGGCACCATTGCCATTCTACAGACACGCTTGGAACTTAGTGCGCTTGGAATCTCGGCCAGCCTCTGTGCAATACAGTTGATTGAATCTGCTTCGGCAGCTTCCTCTTTCAGATCCTCCCATCGCCTCTTGCTCCCTGCTGATGCTAAGACACCTGCATAGAGATTGCAGATGTCCTTTCAACATATGTACATTCCAAACCTACTACCACATATACTTGACTCCATGCTCAAATAAAGGCTGTCAATCTTGTGGATGACATTAGCACTCCTGACCTGGTTGAGGCGCAATCCAGCTTGGTAAAATACCAGCAACCAAGGGATCACTGGTGCTGACATCTGCAATTGCATTGAGACCACAATCACAAAGATTTTTTTCCCTGGTGCTGCACCGAGAGCAAGCAAATTTCCTGTAATCATTGCCATAGGGCATCAGTTTACCCAGTCTGACCCATTAAAAACTGTGAGGACTATATCACATAGGGGTATGAACCAATCTGCAGACAGCAAAAGGAGTCACTGGCAATAGGCTGACATATAATGCTATTTCAGTATATACCAGGTTGACATGATTACAGAAACAGAAGCACCACAGCACTTTGTACCTATACATATTGTCGACAAAATCATCCACTAAAACTGGCCAGGCACCTGCAGTCAGGAACAAACCAAAAAAGATAGAACCTGTCACAAACTTGCAGTTGAAGGGAATGTAGCATATTAATGTGGTCTTGTTCCCAATCATGCATTGCAACCCAGCATGCAAAATCAGGGTCTAGCCTCACCCCTCTTCAATGCAGATTCTTGTGGTTTATCATTAGGCCTGATCCCCACTACCACCCCAAGAGCATAGAATACCTTCACGGTCATAGTTGCTAAGGTCTTCATGCACATTGCGACTGAACTCCAGCACTTGGCGCCATGTATCTTCTGAAATTGCATGCTGCTGATGCACCTTCACAGTTACAATATCAGAAGACCATCAAACATATCAGTAAGACAAGAAATATAAGCTGGACACAATTGAGTAGGCTGTAGTTTATAGAAGCCAGTAGTACAAGAAGCACTATCAAGATCAAAGTCATTGACAAACATACAAATACAAGGAGAATAATTTCACCTGAACGAATGCACACCACTGGTCAAGAAGTCGGAAACGTCCAGTCAAGGATAACCTCCAAGCATCTATGGCAGTACTCACCGCTGCAATAAAACCAGAACTCAGAAGCAAATCCTAGACATCAAGCTGAGAAAAACATGGTCACAGGCTATTGTCATGCCCACTTGCAACAAGTTTTAATGGATCTCAGCACAACAAGGACAGTTGACTTACAGATGCTTTTCTGCCCTTGCTCACGACACATGAAGAAGACAAAACGGTAGAAGAGTGTAAATCTGCGCATATCAAGAAGCTGCAAACACATAGCCATGCCCATCAAAATTTTGCACAGACACTACAGCTAACAAAACTCCAGAATCATATTCATGGGTCCATCTGACCCTTTAAATGTTTAGGTACAACAACACATCATATCCTTAGAAAATGTACTAAAACTGATTGAAAGGACTAAAAGTGCCTGACTATAGTTATGAAGGACAAAGTTAGGAAAGTAGAAGAATGCCAAAGAACAAGAGGGGAAGTACCTGAGTCTGGATATCAGAACACAAGCGACGAAGTCCATCAAACACTGCTGGCCTGTTTATGCACATCCATGTCCAAGTTTTGTGGATTAGAATAGACTACACAGACAGATAGAGAGGAGGGAACAGAACAATCATCAATGTAAAATCCACTGCTGCAAAAGAATTGATCCAAGCCTTCCACACATCTGACAGAGGGAAATTCCATTACCCTGTTAGACCCTGGGATTCAGCAAAAGCAGAGAGAGCCGCAAGCCGTGCTTTGATCCGGCTGGGTGTATCATCAGCTGTAGAAGTGTCTGCCACCAACCCAAGACCCGACTTCATCATCAAAACATGATATAGAACAATCAGACCTCTTCCGGAACTGGACCTTGTTGAGTTTAGGATAAGTTAAAGGTTCCAGCTTTGGCAGCTTATTCCTGGGAATGCATGTTCTGGCACTTCCAAAGCCCAGATAACAAAATAGTGATTTGATCTCTGTCTGTTTTTCAAGCTGCAAAGAAATAGCTGCCATCCACATTCAGATTCTCTACTTTCTTAGCTAATCTCTGTTGAAATAGGGGGTTGCAGTTGCGGTACCTACATGCAATAATAAGGCAAGGAGGAGTACTTGAACTGCGAAAACCTAGAATGGAGACTCAGGAGGAGGAGGAGGAGAAATAATTGCGAATTTGTTCACAAGACTTTAGATTTTTTAAAAGTAGAGAAGACGGCTGTTTCTAAAGAAATTGCAGGGTTGCAAGAAACCCTAAAACATACCTGCATACTCCACGTACATATCCAACATACGTGTATCGCCGCCCCCCCGCCCCGCTGAGATTCGAGAAATTGGCACCGACAGCATGGATTGGAAGAGACAAGGACGCCACTGGCCTCTCATTCTCCAACAAGAGTGGAGGAGGAGGAGCAAGAGGAGGAGAAATCAAGGCCTGGAGTTCCACGACACTCCGCCTACTTGCTCCCCACAGCATTGACTCCACACCTCACTACTTCCTGCCACAGCAAAAATTCCAGATGTACATGTGCTTCAGCCACCTCCCTCTTTTGCTCTTCCTGCTCCTCCTCCACTTCCTTGTGCTAATTCTAGTTCTTCTTTTTATCCTCCTCCTCCTCGTCCTCCTCCTTCAGAACCCGAGAAGAAATAATTATAACTAGCTAATCCGAATTCAAATCCACGGGCAAAACAAAACGACGCGAGTTTTAATACTGCAGCGTCACCGTCCACGCAGCAGCAGCAGCAGCAGCAGCAGCAGCATCCATGCGCAAGCGAAGAACACACAAGCACGCAGCAGGGATGCAAATCTCCAGCAGGTACAAGAGCCTCGGGATTAGGGTTAGGGTTTACGCAAAGGAACCGCAAATTAAAAAGAGAGTCCCAAAACTCGGTTCCTACCGTGATAACCCTAAGTAAGGAAAACACAGGAGCATTTGAACCCGAGTTTGGTCATACACAGGATGAGATTTAAGATTTTAAAAAACAGACCTGCAAAAAAGTACATTAGCATTATTAAGGGGGTGGTGTGAAACTCAGAAAACCATCAATTTTTGTGGAAAACTGAAGGAAAAAATTGTTAAATTGGCCCAAGGAAATGCAATGTTTTCCTCCAATCTGCCCATTTGCTCCCCTTTTTTTTTTTCCACCTTGTCATCATGCTTACGCATGTTTTGGGTATGCATGTTATGCACGTTTTGAACATGCTATCGGTATAGAATAGTGTTGGGGCTTATGGGTATAGAGCAATGTTAGGGGGGAACATAAGATTTTTTTGGTATTCTTTGGTTCTAGTTATTCGTCTATTTGTTATCCATCGGTTCTAATTTTATTTTTATTTTTTCAAATTCATTTGTAATATCATGTAAGGATTTTAAAAAATTTAATTAATCAAACATCGGATTTCAATATGGCTTGATATTTGTCGACATTAATATTTATCAAATACCTTAGCATTCCAAATAACAAAATAAAACAATTTTTTTTCAAAATTATTACCCAAATAAAGTTACAAGTCCAAAAGTTCATCTCACTCAAATTCATCATCATATTGCTCTAATTCTTCCTTTAAAACAACATCAACTTTCAATCAACTCTATCAAACTAAAAGTTGAACTACAGCCCACTCTAGGATCATTGGGCCAATTTTTACTAACAAAAATTAACTTATCTAAATTATCTAATTACAAGCAACATTTTTTCAAATTTGTAAATATTCCAACCGATGAAAAAATTCTCTTAATTTTTATTTTAAAACCAATAATGTCAAGAATCTAACAAGCAAGAAATGCCAAAATTGGAAATATAAACTCATGTTTTGCCCACCATTTTAAAAGCCATTTAATGTCTTTAACATCCACTTGAAACCTTATAAACAATTGTAACTCCTTATTCACCACCTCTTTCATCGACTCATTAATTCCAATAGACATCTCAAAAATGTTGAAAGTACTTTCTTCATCAATTTGCATATCTACCATAGGTTCAAACTTCGCCATAGGGTGGAGGATGTGGTAGCATTTCAAAATCATAGATAAGGATCATTGATCATACTCTTTCACAATGGATATAACATGTTTTTATCTAATAAGAAAAAAACCAACCATAAATTTTTAAATATAGGGTCTAACATAAAAAATAACATGTTATGTGTTTTATTTTTTCATTTTTCTTGGAGAATGAAAGAAAACCATATAAAAAACCCCACATACTGCAGTTTTAATGTTAGATGTAAAAAATGACAACTCCAAAGCTACAACAAAATCATCATCAATTAAATTTTCTAAATTAGATGAAATTCCAATTTTTTTTAAAAAATTTAAATTCATAATGATTGTTAACATATTCAAAGCATTAAAAAATAATCAATGCCCATGAAATTGGTTCAACACATAAGCACTTACAACTGAAAACAAAACATCAACAATGATTTGAAATATGTGTCAAGTTAAAGGTAGGGACATGGCTAGTAATCCTCACTGCAATTTATCGATTATAACAAAAAAAAATTGTTACCTTAAATTGTAATGCATTTTTAAACAATATTGATTTTACTCACAAATGTGCATAAATAAATCAAGGATCAACAAAATAACTTATAATTTATTAAAACCAAAAACAAAAGACTCTCAAAAATGGAACAAAAGTAGAATGACAAAAAACATAACTAACCTAATTTTCAATGGAAAGTTCAATTGTTTGGGCTTCAAACTAACTTCAATGTAAATTTTGTTCCATTCCTGATGACCTTCGCCAAATTTCTTTGGCCAAGTAATGCATTTTTGCAAATCTATCTCAACAAATTTAATAAACGCATATTTCAAGTTCTTACAAACTTTTTCATCAATAATGGCATATTGGCACGCTTTGGAAAAAACATGACCAAAACAAGTTCCTTGAAAGTTTCCCTCTAAACCAAAAGTCTCACATTTAACAATAGAATTCAAAACATTAGTCAATGTATTTAAATTTGAACCTTCATCCTTCACATATGTTATTATCTTATTTCTTACCATATGCATCCAAAATATCAATGAGATTTCTAGTTAATGTTTGTCCTATAGTCTCAATAGCTTTAAACAAACCAAGAATTACTTGTTTTAGTTTCCAATCAAATCCCAAAATATTTATGACCAAGGCAAACACATCATGTGCACCTTTAAACATCCACAAATCAAAATTGGTAGTAACATAATAACATTTTCAAAGGCCAAACATATGTTTCCTTAGTTTTTTCCACTAATTTAGGCAAAACAACATGTGAAAATAATTTATAGGAAAGGAATTGAACACGAATATGTAATTGGAAAACCAAACACTTTAACCACACACTCTCTACGAATTACAAAGGCAAGTGATTTTTCACTATTAAAAGTGCAAGATTCTCCATAAACATTTGTTATTCCACATCAACTTTTTTAAAAGGATTTTTTGAAGCAAAAAAATTAGATATGGAAGAATTGGAAATATGTGCCCTCTTCTTTACAAGTTATCTTTCAACATTTTATCTCCTTTGATTATTATTTTTTTTCAACTTTTTTAAAAAATGACTAGATAGTCTACATCAAGATGTTTCTACAAACATGTTAAGCCACTTGTTTTATAATATGATATCAAACCTTTCCTTATTTGTTTTATTCGATTCATAAAAAAAACAAGTTAAGAATGACATAACAAACAATGCATCATTTGAAGAGCATCAAGGCTTACTTTTGAATTGTCATTAACACAATAAAAAAAGCAACATAAAACATTTTTGTTATGAAGACACCATTTTTTTTCTTTGAACTTGTAAATGTTCCAAAATGTGTTTAATCTTCTTTTCATCAATTTCTCAAAATTCTACTAATTTCAATTTGCAAGCTTGGATTTTCCCTTTTTTCCATTACTTGATCAACTTTAGTTTCATCATTTCTACATATTATATATTCTTCATTTTACATTGTTTGGTAATCATATTCATTTGACCTTTCCATCTCTCACAACTATTTTACAAAGCCAAAAGGTGGAGAAAATTAAAGAAACAAATGCAATGTGTTATTGTGTGATAGGATGATATTCTTATGCATAACTTAGTATGATGTAAAACATTTACAAGATACCTATGCACAATTAAAAATTATGCAAAACATTTACAAGCAAGCAAAGATATAAAATTATCAAAAAAATTGTTCAAAGGGTTTATGTGTGTCTTCAAAACAATTTATAACAAGCCTTGCACCATAAACCAAAAATATAAACAATTAAAAAATATAAACAAAAGAAATGAAAAATAACCAAAAAAATGAGAAAAAAAAAGAAAAAAGAAAATATATATTTTCTAGAAAAATAATTCATTGGGTTCTCAACTCTTAATGACTCCCAACCTACAAGAAGGAATGGTGGGGGGGTAGTATAGGCTCCGTCAAGAAATAACAACATAAGGTAGGAATGCGAAGAGGAGAGCAACAATGTGTAGACAAATAAGAAAACAACAACATATGAAGAAGAAAGCACTAAAAACTCATGCAAAAAAAATACCAACAATGCGTGTGAAGAAATGAAGAATACGCGCACAAAAAAGAAAGCAACAACTTGCATGAAGAGGAGAATAACACCATGTGCAAAAAAGAAAATAACACACAAAGAAAAGAACAATAACATGCAAAAAAAAGACCAACAAAATGAAGAAAAACGAATAGCAATCCACATGAAGAGGAGAACAAATGCAAGCAAAAAGAGAAAAAGATAGTAATATCAAACACAAAAGATAGTAACAAGCGTGAAAATACGTTGTTAGAAAAGAAGGAGGGGCTCAAACTAGAGCTTGGGCCACTTTTTATTCTGGTTTTAAGTTTTTTTTAGGTTCAACAATGGTGGCCATAAATGTTTTCCTTCTAATGGCCGACACTTTAAACCCTAAACATAAACCCCTCTCATATCCATATCCACATAAGGAACTAATATCCATTTTGATATCAAATTTTTAATTTATTAAACCCTATTTGAATATTATATAACTAGATTTCATACTTTTGAGATCCAAAATAATGATATCATTTCATATATCAATTTTGTTGATATTTAGAAGATTTTACAAGTGATATCTTGAATGATATCCAATTAAGATAGCTATATTTTCAAAATATCTGCCCAATATTGGTATAAACCTTGGTATGTATGTGATGGTTACAAGTGCAAAACATGCATGGGTGTCACTTGAAAAAATATGGATGGGGCAGATGGGTAGATTGGAGGAAAAAATTGCCATAATGTTTTTGTATTGATTACTTTCATTTCCTTTGGCTGATTTAACATTCACCTAAATTAAGTTTCATCCTATTTTTCATTTTTCTTGAGTGCTTCCATTGTTGCTACATATGTTTTCATTGTTCCTACATGTATAATTAAATATTATAATTGCCTTCAAAACTTCGACATTAAATTTTAAGTTTCAATATTTCATACCGAAATTTAATAAAATTTCTTTACTTTGTGGATACCATTATTAGAGGGGATAGGGGGTGAAAAAAGGTCCAAACCAATGTTGGTTGAGTATTTAACTAAATGAGTTAGAACCACCATGTAAGGATCCAAATCCATATAGTTTGCCCAAAATTGGGTTCAACAATTTGGAACTGAATGGAAACCCGAACTAAAGATCTATGTAGTTTGAAGATTCACCTTTAAACTTGTAACTAGGAACCAAAAAAAATCCCAATACCTTAAAGCCGACACTTGCTAACACAATTATGTCATGTCCAGTTTAAATATTATTAGGTTTAGGGTTAGGGTGAGCTTGAGCTTGGTGGAGGCATTACTTTATTCACTTTTGTCATTGAGGTGAGTGTGAATTCCTCAACAACTGGTCAGTCTCCAATCAACATCTATCGTGGGTTTGTTTTAATTTTAAAAAAATTAGGCACATGAACAACTCATTGAATGGCATCCTTCTAAAATAATTTGGTACTTTACCAAAACTTATCCTCATGTAAATCCTTCAATCAACAATTGATCATGTGTGATTGTGAAACATTATTTATAGATGGTCATTATCAAGTGCCAATGGTTGGTTGTTCTTTTTTTTCCCTAGTTATTTAATTGTTCTTTTTATCTTTCCTTTTTTTGGGTGCTTTGTTTTAATAAAGTTTTGCAAGGTTTCATCGATGGCTATTTTTTGAAGATAAAATCATGAATAGGAGCCATGGTAACCAATGCATAGAAGGCTTGCATCTCTTTAGCTCATATTGGGGAGGTGATTATTGATGTAAGAATAAATATATTCATGCCTTGACAATTTCAAAATCTTTTGGAGCAACTAGTGCACCCACAAGTTCCCCTCCTACTCTAGCCCTTAGTTCTTCTGGAGTTGTAACACCAACTTTTATTGCAATTATTCTAATTGTAATTCCTATAAATTATCCATAATCAATTGTATCAACTACTTACCACATTTCACAATTCATGGGTACAACTCTCCTTGATCCAAATTAAAGAAAACTCTTTCTCTTTCTCTAGTTTTTGTTTTAGGTTTCTATAACAAGTTTGTGGAAACTACAACAAATCTAAAATCTATAACTAAATGTTGATATTTGTTGCGGGGTGCAATTTTTTGGATGCAACTATAGGGAAATGTGTAAGTCATGTGTGACTATTGTTTTTTCAAGTCCATGACATCTACCTTAAAGCTTTTCCCAAAGTATAATGATACAATGTATAACATTGGGTTTCCATGGGTCAAAATAGATGATTGACAAACATTAGATTTCCCAATGTACCTCTACTTATGCAATCTAAAGGTAGTACCTTCATGGGTTTGTTCGGGTAGGACCATGGGTGTTAATCAATGAAACTTCATCTTTCTAGGATTAAAAATAATCATCTTTCATTGTTTTCACCTATTTTAGTTGTTGGCTATGTGCATGAGCTTGAGGAATTGTGGGATAAGTGGACAAAATTCCATCCTTGGATGGAGCAAAAAATTTGTAAGTCTTGTAAGTTAGTTTTAACCATATGTTGATGGAAAAAGATTTGGAAAGTTGTAGGAGGGGGCAATCATGGTTTAGAAGGTTAAATTATCTAGACAAAAAATTGTGTAAATTCCATTTGTAAACATAATTGTCTAGGATTTGCTTACTAAATACATCATTTTGAAGCCAACCATGTACAAATGATTTTTGGTGAAAACATGGAAATAAGGTTATTTGATGTTAAGATAATTAGTTTTTTTTTTTATTCATGTGTGTTGGCACCTTGAATGTGTAGGGATTTGAATAATAACAAACTCACAAGCCTTATACCAAACATGTCAAATTTCATAAATTTGATTACAATGTATGTGACTTCTATCTAATTAAAATAGGAAACTAGAAATTATGTGCAATTTGTAGTGAAATAACCATAGCATGTTAATGCTTGGGCCACCTAATTAGGACTTTAATAAAATTTTAATGTAATTTGTAATGAAAAAATCATAGCTTGTTAATGTTGGGGCCACTTGATTAAAATTTCAAAAAATTCTATGTACAATTTGTTTTGAGAAAACCATACCCTATTGATGCTTGGGCCACTTGATTAGAACTTATATGGCATGTTTTTTGTGTTCAATTTCACATTGTGAATCATAAACTGTATATTCATTTTTAAAAATATATTTAAGAAATATCATTTCATCATTTTAATAAGAAACCTTGGACGCTAAGTATACCCAAAATTGCCTAATTTTAAAAAAAATGAAATTTGTCATTCTTGGGAGCTACCATGTTTTAGAATGTCAACTAAAACTTTATCTCGAGGTTCTCATGTGCTTTAAAAAAAAAACACATCAATTAGAAGTTATATATTCATAAAAAAAACTTAAAACTGTAATCGAAGGTTTTTTAAAAATTGTAGAACCAGCCAACACTATTTCAAACATAGGGTGAAGACAATGTTACTTTATGAATAACTTTAATGTACCAACATTTTTACAGGTCAAGATATTAGAGTTATTTGTGAAAACCTCTAAGAAATGATGGGTGGGTTCATAAGCTTATTATTAGGACTTTTACATACAATCTTAACTAGGAAAGATGCCTTACGAATGACAAGTGGAATGCAATTATGTAGATATTCTTTGCAAGTTAGTAAATAATGTTGTTAAAAGGTCTCTCACAAAATTTCCACCACATGCTTGGGATTAATAGTTGGTGCTAGAAGTTCAATGTTGGACATGAAAATTATATACCTTCCATGAATTTTTGTTTAGTGTGTAGAATAAACAATCGTGTGATGCTTGCACAATTGCTTTGCAAAAAATGAAATTTTAAAAAAAAAACCATTAATGTCCTAAAAGTAGGAAAGTAGGTTAGTGGTGAGTATTTTGAATGGTCTTGTTATAGTTGACATTATTTATTTTTATATTTTTTTGCTAAATTTTGAGCCTAATTAAGGGATGTAAAATGAAAGGGGGGATTTTATTTTATTTTTGAAATTTTTTTTCAAAAAGAACATTACCACCTACCCCAATGGCCACCAAACCATCACTTGGAAGTTATTTGTCACTTATGCATGTGAAGGTAGCAACCACCTTTTCGTTAATGTGATGTAGATTTAGATTTGTCTTTTGCCATTTTGCCAACTCCATTTACTACCTTATAAAGTTCACCTTTAATAATGGATATTGGCTTTCAAGATTTAGGTTATGTAATGAAAAGTTCATAAAATAATTGTTTAAAAAGTTATCTCCCTTTAAGCTTATGCATCTTTTGACATTGTTGTCATTTGGAAATTGAATGTTAAAGGGATTGTCATGGAATGATTTGGAAGGTGGATTACCATTGATGATTTTTTTTTTCATTAAGTTTGCAAATCTTATGTTTAAGGTTGCCCTACATAAGACATATTAATTACGATGTGAAATAATTAGCTTGGGGACTTTATATCCAAAGCACGATTTTTGTCAATTGCAAATATGTTTATGACTTTGATCATTTCATTTTCTATCAAGTAGTGTATATATTCATGTGATTTATAATTCAAAGGTCATGCCATGTATGTTTCTGTTTGTTATGAGTGTGGAAATGCACATTGAAATTTCATCTTTCTAGTGAAAGTTCACAATTGCCTTGAAGTTTAGGTTTACAACTTATAGTTTATTTTTCTTGATTTCAAACTTTCTATTTTTGAAGTGCCCCTTTGCCAATTTCAAATTCAATCCCATCTTCCCATGTAAAGATCAAGGTCCCCACCCAAGACCGAATTTATGTCTATTTGCATGAATGAGAGCCTTAATTGTGAAAAAATACATGTTGAGTCATCGAGTCCAAAGGTTTCAAAGAAGAGGGAACAAAAAAATCATGGGAGATAAATGCACTTTAAGGATGCATGAACAATTCCTCTACATTGGTGTGAAAGTGATTGACAAAAGTGGCAAGGTTCATCAAATAAGGTGCAAGATATGTATTTCCATGGAAGGGAAACACAAATTTTTATATCCTAAGCTTGATAGTTTGCAAAAAACATCTAAGAAGGTGTAAGGCCAAAATTTCAATGCTTGGGGTTGAACCAAGTCTTTATTACTACTACATAAAAATTTAATATACAAAAAATGAAAGAATTTACATTGGTCAACCCATCAATAAGTAGTAAAAATGAAAAGAGAATATGTTCAATTTGTTGCAATCTTCCATCTTTTGGGCAAAGGAAGGCCCATGATTAATTTTGAGGTTCAAATTAGACTTGTATACTTTGCCAAAGATCAAATGCATTCCAAAAAAACATTGGATTTATTTTTTTGGCCGATACATGGTAAAAAACATGTGAAATGTCTTCATAGCTTTACTCAAGGAAACAATGACATTTATTAATCTTATAATAGTTGGTGCAAATGAAGTGAACATGGTTGACAATAATTAGTGGATTTCCATTCAATGGTACATAATGCAATCTTGGAAAAGAATCCCACTTTTTTTGTGTATGGACAAAATGGATGTCCAAGGTACCTTTAACAATGTGTATGCACTAATGTTAAAGACCTTATTTGATTACGGGTGTTTGGAGCTTAATGATCTTGTAAAGAAACTCATATATATGGGCTTGGACGAGGGATGTGTGTTTTAAAGTCATTGAAGTGGTGTTACTTGTCAAATGAAGGAGAAAGTTGCAAATTTTTTGTTGGGTGTTCACTATTGTGCTTAACACACCAATTTGGTAAGCATAATTTTGTCAAAGTTGGAGTTGGTGGATCGATTGGAGATACTTTTGCAATCCCTTTATGGGTAGTTTGCCCATTCTTCATAGAAGGTATTGGAATTTTAAAAGGTTGTTGAGACTATGGTAATAACATGTAACAAGCTCTTGCAAAATATGAAAATGAAGTGGATCAATATGCTTAACTATACCAAGAAGGTTTATGTAGATCATTCTTTGGTTGTTAAGATGCATGTAGATATTACTAAGCCTAGCTTTGCATTTGAAAACTTGGTTTTATTATGTGACTTGGATTTGATTGGCAAGAAATTTTCCATCATGCCTTGAAATGTGGTGAATGGTAACTTTAATGTTCCATGCAAAGTTGGTGAATGGGTTTGAGCCCTTACTATGCTTGATTCACACACCTTGCACTTGCAAACAAGTTTTTTAAAATTCACCATGGCACACAACTTTGAGTTGTAATATCTAGGAATGCAAAATTAAACCTAGTCACAAGAATGGGGCAAAAACAAATTAACCAATGAAAATCCTCAAGTATAAGCTATCGAGTACATTAAGTTGGCTGAATAGCTTTTTTTTTGTTGCTTGGTAATGTGGAGGATGAGAGGTGCTTTAGCACAATTTCATTTATGAAAATCAAATTCTAAAATAGGTTCACAACTCATGCAGATCTTTGCATTCAATTTGACAACCAATGTTTTTTCACCCTCCATATTTTCCCATATGAACATGAAATCAAACCTTGGAAAGAGTCCAAGATGTATTATGTAGTGGATTGGTAGCTAGTTGTTATGAACATAGTTGAAATTTTTATTGCATTAAGCACAATCCATCAAGGAACATATGTGCATATGTATTTGGTCAATATATATATATATATATATATCTTAATTTATATGGAATACATGCACTTTGGTTGTGTGGTTTGAACTTTGGGAGTGGTTTGGGAGATCTCAAATCTCAGCGTGCCAAACCAAGCAAAACAAACTAGTAGTGTTGTGTTGGGTGGTTCTTGGCTTTTATGAAGAAGAACAGAAGGTTTTGGTTTTTAAATTATTTTTAGAATGGATTCAATTTCAAGTCCAAAAAATAAATAAATGGATCATTGGGTCTGGTTCAACTCTTGTTCTTGAAGAAAAAAAATTCATGTTTTGATTTTGGTTTTGATTCCAGAAATTAGACCCAAGATTGGTTCTGAGTAACCTGGTTTGAAATCAACAAGTAACTATCAAGTAACCCGGGGTGCAAACCATTTTTCCCTCAAAAATTCAGGTTTTGATTTCAGTTCTACAATTGGACCTGATTTAAAACCTGGTTTTGATTCCAAAAATCAGACTCAGTTCAAGTTTTGGTTTTTAAGTAATCAGAACCAAAGCCAAAACCCAACCATTCTAACCAGCCAAAAAAATGTAACCTGCCCAACACTACAAATTGCCTTCCACCTAAAAAAGACCTAGAAAAAAATTGCTAGTGTATTTGATGAGTCAGTTATAAGCCCAAAAATAAAATTAAAAAAATTTCCTCCACCCAAGTGGAGAACATTTCATTTTGAGGAAGTTTTTCCATTTTGAAAAGTTTCTACACCAAGCAAAGCACAAGGGTGAGGGCAGTATTGAAATCAAGCTCTGCCTTCACATTACCACCCTAAACCAATAATGCCCTTCCCCCTTGTGCTTTATTGTACAATTGATAGATATGTATGTGACTTGCTTTCTAGATGGGTTTTCCTCAAAGAGAAAAAAACACCCAAGATCAGATCCTGTTGGCCTTGCATACTACCAAGGCAAGGGGTATTGTGTTTAGATTCATTATAGAGTATAGTAGCTTAAGGGATTTTTATAGGCCCCTACTAGGTAATAATAATAATAGGTCTATTTTTATACCAGGATTTTTGAAAGATGATATTTTGGCTTGTATTTAAACTTGAGATTATGTATAGAGTTAATGATATCTTGAAGGATTTTGGTTTCTTTTTAGAGGATTTTTAAAAAAAATTTGAAGATTATATTTTTGCATGGTGAAAATATTTGAATTTTCCATAATTCTTCTTTTGCCTTAATATATATTGTTAAAATGTAAATGGCAATACACACCCCTTGTTTTTTCCATAACAAACTCACACTTTTTTGGGTCCCTAGTCTGGCTCACGTGAACATGTTTTTGAACTAGGGCAGGATTGACTTCTAAAAGGTAGATATATATAAAAAATGCGACTCACACATGTTTTTCCAGCCTTTTCAGGAATTAATTGTTTTCGGGCAGACCGTCTTCCTGCTGTGGGCACCTGGAGTTAAAGATCATTTTTATGTGTGAGTCGCATTTCTCGACCACGACTGTCGTCGTCTTTCGTCGTCGTCGTCTTCGTCGTCGTGGTTTTGGGCCGCGTACTGCGGTTTGTTTCCGGGTGTCGAAGAAGAAGAAGAAGAAGAAGAAACTGCAGCTACTCTTCGTCGCTTGCTACTCACGCTTGTTTTGTTTTGTTTTGTAGGTGGGTTAGATTAGTTACCAAAGAACTTCACCGGTCCAAAACATGGTACCTGGATTCTTTCATGTGTCCTTAGATTTTGTTTTGTGATCTTTCTTTCTTTCTTTCTTTCTTTCTCTCTCTCTCTCTCTCTGGGGGTTTTTTGGTTTTCATTTTTCTTTGGGTGCCTGGTGGAGGGAGGGAGGGAGGGAGATAAGAAGGGAAGGGGAGGGTTTGGGTGGGTTTTTGATTTGTGTTTTATTGCTTCTGCTGCTGGTTATAATAAGGGGGTACAAGAGAGTAAGGAATCTTGAGAGGTTTGTGTTGGGTTGGGAGAGAGAGAGGGAGAGAGAGAGAGAGAGAGCTTAACACGGGTGGGTGATGATGGCGCCTTCTTTCTTGCTCCAGCGTTGTGCATCGTCTGCTCTGGTGCCCGCTCTTCCTGCCACCACAAGCCGATACAAGGGAAGAGATGAAGGCCTGACCTCAAAGTAATTCTTGGCTCTTTCTACAGTTTTTCTTTGTCTTTGTTTTTGTTGTATTTTTTTTTTTCTAGGTCCCGTCTTGGAGGCCAGTGAATGAATCCCCGTACGCTCCTGCCCTGCGGGGCAGAAGATCGTGACCCCAGTTTACGTACCTGCAGATGTGATTTGACTGACCCAGCTCTTGCTACAACTTTTGCACACTTTTAGATCCCTTGTGTGCATGAATTTTCGTTTTAGTTGTTTTGTTTTCTCCGGATGGTTTGACGGACAACTGTTTTCTCTTTGCACTGTGTGTATGAGTACAGTGGAAGACGGTCTTCAATCAAGGGTTCGTTGTCGCTCAGTGCGCTTGGCCGTGGGATTTACGCTGCTCCTGGATTGGCAATGTGCCAGGGGGACGCTGACATCACGGCTTTGCAAGGTTTGAGATTTATTGCTCTTTTCCCAGTTTGTTTGAAAACTGCAGAAATGATAACCCTAGGTTGGTTGTTGTAAGGTAGCGGAAGTTCTTGGCATGAACCAAAAGCTTAATATCTGGACAAATAAATATTCTAGGGATTACTCCCTCTTGGTTCCCTGGGGTTATGATTCACACAAGCACATGCTACATTTTGCAATGTATTTTTGGAAAGCCAATTGGGACAGAAACTTCCACCTCATGAAGGTTCTTATATATAGAAATCTTTCTTGATAGCAAAACAGTGAAAATCCACCATGACAGATTTGTCAGGAGTGAGATTGAAATGTCTGGATTAGTTGGATTCCATTGACACCAAGGAGGAGCTTCTCAAGGTGTAGCCAACAATACCCATCCCTCACTTCTCTATAGCTGGAAGGATTGACCTAATGGGTCATGTTAGGCAATTAAGTAGCATGTAAGATTTTGTGAGGGATTCAGAAATGTCCGTCCTGGCTGCGGATTTGAAGCATGCAGGTCAATCCTTGAGGATGCTGCCTGCTTATTCCAAGATTGATGATGCAAAACAGACCAAAAAAATGCACCTGCTACTGCTGTGCACAACCATAATTTCTTCCTTGGCCAACAGAGTACTAGTGGGCAATGTGTCAAGTCTTGGAGGTCAATCTTCTCAGGTGCATTCCTAGCAGAGATCTGAGTATGTAGCATGATGGTCAGAACCCATCAAGCAATTATTGTGGAAGGGGAGGCTGCATGGCAGCTCATCGCTGCTATTCCTGAGGAAGGTGATGGTCTGACACTTTTGTGAGTGACTCTCATAAGGTTATGACTGCACTTGGTGTGATCTACCTTCAACTTCTCTTCTGTGGTTGCATAGATATTTGGTTGACAACTGAGGAATGGATTTTGATGCAGCTTCTGCAACTCACAGAGCATGCAGTACGAGCATCTCGCTCACACTCCATTGGTCTTCACTGCCTCAAAACACAAATAATTTGAGGCAGCCGCATGCTGAGTATCAGGATATGAAACTGTCATTGCCAACCCGGCTGCCTTCATCCTTTTTGAAACGATCACCTGTTCCACGACAAAAGATGCACTCCCGTATTTCATCTTCTGATGTTTTACCACAAGTGTCTCTGGACATTTCAGTGGATGAAAGGACTGCAGGGGATAGGCCAGAAAAGGCACAATCTCCATTGTTGACGAATGTGGCTTCCTCAAATAAACCCAAGGATGGAGAGAGAGTAGGAGTTCTTCTTTTAAACTTGGGGGGACCAGAGTCACTTGAGGATGTGCAGCCTTTCCTGTTCAACCTCTTTGCTGATCCAGTAAGCCTGAGCCTTCTTCTGCTTGTTCTGTATTTGGATCTGATACTGTGTTCTAAGCATTTGCTCCACCCACTAATCATAAGTGTATTCTGTTGCATTTAGTTCTTGGAGAAAGAGATAGAGAAGATATTGGCGCTCTTCATTTTGCATGCACGATGAAGTAAGGTTTATGTGGACTTGTGCAGTTGTGCACAGCACATTTTTGTGCAATAAGGAAGGCATATTATCTTACCCTGAATCTCATTGTTGAAATCAGGACATCATTCGGCTGCCTCGCTTGTTTAGATTCCTGCAACGTCCACTTGCACAGTTTATATCAACTTTAAGGGCTCCAAAAAGTGCAGAAGGGTATGCTGCTATTGGTGGAGGCTCCCCTTTACGTCAGATGACAGCTGAGCAGGTATATGAATGGCCCCTTATTGCTTTCTACCCCTCTTCTTGAAGCTGCTGTGTTTCAGCTGTTATTGATCAATTCCCCATATCATTTGCCCCAACCTTTACTGGTCACTGAATCCTTGTCTTTTGGAAGTCTAGGAACAGAGAAGGTATAGGGTGCTGGTGCTGTGAATTGACTTTTGATAAGTCAATGTGGATGCAGAAATTCTATGTGTGAAGTAGTACCTGTGTTGTATTCCCACATTTGCTGACAGGGTGCATTTTCAGACATGATCAGGTTTGACAAGTGTTTTTGGTTGATGTACTTCTCAATTTTCCCCTGTCTGTTTGAGATGTATGACATCATTTTTGGTGTGTATGTGGGGATGTGGTATTTTTGTTGTAGGCTGATGCTCTTAGCCTTGCACTAAAGGGCAAAAACTTACCAGCCAAAGTTTATGTGGGGATGCGATACTGGCACCCTTTTACTGAAGAGGCTATATCTCAGGTACATTTTTCAGTAGCATCTGCACTTTCTGCAAGTCTGAACATTGAAATGTTGGTTGCCTTGATGTGTTCGTTTAAGCTTCCTCCATGTTCTTGACAAAGATCTGGGTCATGAAAGTTTGAAGTAACATAAATACATGTTTTTCTTTACTGTCGTCAATATTGTGGACCTATTCAAAGATGATGATGCATGCATGGGTGGGTGTGCAGATTAAGAGTGATGGGATTACAAGACTTGTGGTGCTTCCCCTGTATCCCCAGTTCTCAATCTCTACAAGTGGCTCTAGTCTCCGACTTTTAGAAAACATCTTCAGGTATTTCATATAGGCCAGAAGGACTTTACTAATATCTTTACTAATGTTCTTGGCCATGTATCAGATGTCCATTTCTTTTCTCATCAAATCTGTTTCTCAATGAACTGTTAGGTTACATTGTTTGAGCAAATGGGTTATGAGCTATGAATGAGGGAAGAGCTTGAACTTGTGGGTGGCAGGGAGGATGAGTATCTAGTGAACATGCAGCATACAGTAATTCCATCATGGTATCAACGTGAAGGCTATGTTCAGGCCATGGCTAATCTCATTGAGAAGGAAGTTTATAAGTTTGAGAAACCTGAAGAGGTGTGTTTTGACATAGCTTTGTATTTCATCCTAGACTCCTTCCTTTGGTTTGGTTCGTTCCAGGTTAGTTCTTTGTGATGTAACTATGACTTTGTCTTGCTATGAGATTTCAGGTGCAACCCTTGATGCCATTGTCAAAGAGAAGAATGTTTGAGGTTTTATGGGTCCAAGGACGGCTTGTGCAGGAGAAGAACTGCAATTAATTGCAACATAGTTGTAAATTTTTTGGAATGAGTTGTATTTGTGCAGGTACACATCTTCTTCAGTGCTCATGGTGTGCCAGTGACTTATGTGGAGGATGCTGGGGACCCCTACAAGGCTGAAATGGAGGAATGTGTAGAGCTCATAATGAATGCTGTCAAGGACCGTGGCATTAATTGTCAACATACACTAGCTTATCAGGTTCCAGTCCTGCCTTGGAGTTCATTCTGATATACTCTTTGAGGCAGCTGATGGGGTGGTGAATCAAGGCAGCCTATCTGATTGCTAGAAGAAACTTTTGGGAGACTTTGATGAGATTCTTGAAGCTGGAATGTCAGAGTTGCTTCTGTGGGACACTTAACAAATAGTGTCACTATAGAAGTCAACTAGTTATAGAGATGTGAAGTTTTTCCAAATTTGTTGAGTCAATATGCTGAATGCCAGTAAGTTTGTTTCATAACAGCAGATAATGTACCTAAAAGGCTACTGTCTTTTTGCATCTGAAATGTGAGGTGATTTCTGCTTGCTGCAGAGTCGTGTGGGACCAGTTGAGTGGTTGAAGCCTTACACTGATGTCACGATTCGAGAGCTTGGCAAATGTGGTATCAAAAACCTCTTAGCTGTACCTGTTAGGTTTGTCTCATTTCTCCTGCTCTCTATGTCCTTTCTTGATTTCATGAGCCTAAGGTATGGACTGTTTGTTTTCTAATGCTGTTGATGTGTCCTCCTCTTAAAAGTAGCATGAAAGTGTTTATTTTGTAATCTGAAGAAATGTTTTGGAGGAATCAGTTCTGGGAGGGTATGTAAACATCACAGTCACTGAGTTTTGAGAAACAGTTCAAATTCTTTCATGTCCTTCCTCAGTCTGCTTACATATTGTGGCATCACAGCTTTGTGAGTGAACACATTGAAACCTTGGAGGAGATCGACATGGAGTATAGACAGCTTGCACTGGAATCTGGAATCAAGAATTGGGGTCGAGTCCCTGCTTTGGGATGTGAACCTACCTTTATTGCTGACTTGGCAGATGCTGTCATTGAGGCTCTACCATATGTTGGAGCTATGGCAGTATCCAATCTTGAAGCCAGACAGGTCTGTCCATCTGAACTGAATGGATCTGAGTTTTCTTTCCTGTGTACTTCAGGTCAAGAGTTCTTCAACAGAGAGATAGGAAGGTTCATTCATTCCTCAAAAATGCACCAAATATTGCACAGGAGCTGTGATCATAGCTGTCTCCCGATGTTTGTTAATCCCCATCATTGTGATGTTATTTCTGCCAATTTGGATGTCCTCTCAATTCCTAGTTTGATAGAACTCTTTTCTAGAGGTACTAAGTATACAAGGGCTATTCTTTCTCTCCTGTTTATACAAGAAGCTATTGAGAAATGTCTCAAGAAGTTTGCCGATAAACAGGAAGAAGAGGCACAAGGAAGTTTGAGTGAATGGAAGTCAAATGTGCTGTTTTTGCTCAGAGGAGGACCTGTTATCTCCCCATGTTTCATTCCTCTTCTCAATCTTCTTCTGTTCCTTCAGTTGATGTAGATCCTGAAAGGTTTCAACATTCTTTTGTTATTACCTTGGATAAGTGTAGTAATAATTGTATTTGGTCTCGAAAAGCACTATGTTTCTTCAGTTTTCTTGTTAGCCTGGTTTGAGATTCAAATCTTGCAGAGTCAGAGATCCTCAAATTTCATCATTCTTGTAACAAGGCCGATAGTTTTACGGGTGAAAAGTGTGGCCAATATCTTCCTTTCCTTTGTGCCATTTGGAAGTTCTATAGAACCGGCCACAGTGAACCAGCACCCACCAGTGCACCATCCACTGGATGCCTGTTATAACTCAGTTGTGGATGAACCTCAGTTGAGTTAATATTTGGTTTCACCTTGGTAACCAATTCTGTAGGAAATAGGTCTCATATATTCTTTTGGTCATTGTGCTTATAAACAAATCTATTGATATCCTGATGGGTACTAAGCGTGCAGTCTATTTAACAAATCTCTACCTCTTTTCATATATGAGTTTGATTTTTCGAAGTGTCTTTTGAGATGCAACACCTACCCTGTTTTGCTCCAGAGGTTATCTGTAGTTCATAGGTGATCTTTTCGTCCTGGATTTTCTGAACTTCAAGAGTACCAAAACAAAGACTTTTTGGTGTCAGCATATGTCCTAAATTGGCCTGTGAGTTGAATTGTACTTCTGATGGCTTCTCTTGTAATGTTGTGGATTTGGCCATAAACCAAAGTCCTAGAGGTGTTTTTTGTGATATCTTTCATAAACATAATCAACCACCAGAGTATGCAGGTATTGACATGATCTGTATGCCTCATGTTCATGTTCTTTCTAGTATTTTTATTACAGCAAAGTTTGGCCTCACATTTGTTCCAATATCTCTACTACTGCTTAGTTGGGCATTATCAATAACCGGTTCTACAGGTTCTGGAGGCTTTTGTAGTTGTAAAGCTCTCTTTGTTTGTCAGATGGTCAGTCTTATTCTCCATCTGAAGAATGGAGACTACCCTCTAAAGATTCTTCCAAAGAGGACCAGAGGTTTGTTCAATGCAACAGAATTGTTCAGAGTTTTCAGAATGATTTTGTAGATTTTTTGTAATTCTTGCAGCATTCTGAAACTTAGGGAGCTGATGAAGTCCATGGGGAAATTGTGGGGATAAGTTGCTATTGTACATGTTACTGTTGATGGTCCCTGAATGAGGGAGAGACTGTTACTGTTGTTCATACTACACATCTGTGTATTTTCTTGTCTTTTTGTTCTTGGCTTGTCCCTTTTGTGTTGTTGTTTTTTTCCAGTTCTGTAAGTCCCTATCTGGAAGTCTTTCTTTGAGTTAAAAGGAGGAGTTTTAAACTTGTTTTGGTTGTCTTAATCATAAGTATGGAGATTTCTCAATGCTCATGAGAGTAATTTTCTGAAACTAAAAAGAAAAGGTTTTTTGCTTGGTTCTAATTACCTTTAATTGTGAGTATGGAGATTTCTCGATACTCATGAGTGATGTATTTCTGGGAATTCCAGCTATGGTTATAGAGTATCTCTTTATGGAAACTGTGACACAATGCATACAAAAGCTGTTAGACTAGTCAGGCCCTGGATGGGGATTACCGTACAGTTTTTCTTTGTTCTCAGAAAATGTTTCTAAGGGAATAGACAACCATAGCAGCAGTGTGCTGGTTTGCTAGTTGTTACGTTGCATAATCTTAATACCTTGGATCTCCTTGAGTTCTTTGTCACTGCTACAAGGACTGGAGATTTGGTGTGCTGAGGATTGGCCTTCTGTGTTTTACAGTCTCTTGTTCCTCTGGGCAGCGTAGAGGAACTGCTGGCTACTTACGATGCACTGCGCCGGGAACTACCAGCTCCAGTATCCTTGTGGGAGTGGGGGTGGACAAAAAGTGCAGAGACTTGGAATGGACGGGCAGCAATGCTGGCAGTTCTGCTATTGCTTGTTTTGGAGGTGACTACAGGACAAGGTGTTTTGCATCAATGGGGAATTTTGCCACCAATTAACTGAAGAGGAGACATCAACATGTCATGTTTTTGTAGGTCATTTTGGTGGTCTATGCAAAGAACATGGTACTAGACCTGCTCACTTTTGGTACCTCCTTTGGTGCATGCCCTGCCTAGAAGACAATGGCTGTGCATGCCAAGAACAAATTTCCTGCTGACAGTGGAAAACCTTCTGGAGGTCTGTTGGAGGGTGAGATAGTGGCTGTTCATTTCTTCTAGCATTTTCTAACTGGTGAAGTCTTTTGTAGATTCTCCCTTCTTAGACTCTTTCATCCCCATACATAGAACCTCAAAACATTTTTATGGTCCTATCATCAAAGGTGACTAAAGAAAGTCCTGAGGCAAAGTTGGATTTTAGGTTGATCTGTTATGGTTCCAGAACTCCAGAAAGCAGGGTGGGCTTGCCTCAGAGAACTGTTAATTGTGTAGCTTTGTAAAGCACACAAGGACACAACGATCTATGACGACAGCTCATGCAATGTAGATTTTGGAGGTTTGAGTTCCATAGCAAATGGTGAGTTTTTTTGGATCCAAATTTGGACTTATTAGTCTCCTTTGAAGCTAGACCTTAGTTGATAACATTATCCTATAGATCAGGCATAGACAAGCCTGATTGTTCGGCCTATGTTTTTGGTCGAGTTTTATGGCACACTTTTTGTCATATTCTTTGTACCATATAAAGTCCATAAAGTGTCAGCCAGAAAAATGTGACATTGGTGAGCCATCTCAATTCTGGGTACAAAACATTGGTGAAAATTTTGAACTTTCAGAATTGAGCTCTCTGTGTGGTTCTAAGTAAAGAAGTACTTTGAAAGTTCATGAAAGTTCACAGTGAGAAAACAATGGTTGAAATGTACATATAACTAATATGCTGAGCTTTGTAGAAAACTAACAATTCCTTATTGCCCCTTGATCAAACTTTTCTCTCATTGTTTGTTTGTAATTGAGAAAAGGTGTTGCTCCTTTGATTTCTCTAATGAAAGCAGCAGTGCATGCGGCAGATGTAACTCACACTTCCACATGTATGTGTTCTTTGCTTGGATAAATGCCACATCTTGCCTGGCTGATAACTTGCAGCCATTATCCCTTAGCTTCTGTACTTTGATGAGACAAATTTGAATTGCTATCTGCTGGTGTGAGATCATCTCCACCCGAAGCAGTAAAAGGGCTTGTACAAGTTATTTTGGATGAAGTACAGCCTCTATTAGTGTGAAACTCAGTCTGCACATATAAATGTGCTCGCAACACAGTGGCCTCCACAAGGGCGTGTAAATGAAGATGACTGGCTTTGATTGGCTGGTCATGTTTACTCGTCAGATGGTGGCATTTGATTAGCCTCTCACTTTATATTGTCCAAGTTTCCATGTGATTGGGGATGCAGAAATAGCTTTGTCAGATGTAAACACAGCTGGAGGCTCAAATAGGGGGGTATGGATGGAGATGCTGTTACATTACAGAAAACTTCAAATTTCTTTATGGCATCATATCTGAGTCATTTGGAGTCTTTCAAGTGTGTGTGTGTGTGAAGGTAGGGAGAAAAAAAATACAATTCTGGTTAATTGACAGAATCATCATTACCCATCAAACTCTTTTGATAGAGGAGAGATGTGGTTTTTGCTATCTTGACTTCAGATATTGTAATTGCATCATAACTATGATTTTCTGACATAAAATTGATTCAAGGTTGCAGGCATATGCAGAAATGCTCTGAGTGGGTTTTTTACACATTAATTATTTGTATAGCAAAGCATTGCCAACAACAACAACAGTCCATCCAATGAAACTTATGTGTACTTGAGAACCTCTTGAGGACCTCCTAGAGAAGATTATATTCTTATATGACTTCTGGTTCTGGTAGTATAAATGTTTCAGAACTGGAGAATTGTTAGATCCAATTGTTTTTTGAATACAAAATAAAAATTCAAAGAATTGCTTCTTCTGGTTATTTCAAAACCCTTAAAGGACCAGGGGTTTCCATGAAAGAACTATCAGTTATTTGGGTTTCCAATTTTTTTGAGAACCATGGTTATGAAGCCTACGAATCGCCCTTGCAACCCTAGGGCAATTCATAGGGTTCATAACCACAACTTTGTGAGAGCATTCTTCTTCATATATGAGTGTTATCCTTATTAAAGTTGTACCCATTCTAACACTTTTAAAAAAAAAAAACTGTTTTCACTTGTCATCCTTTTTTTTGTTGTTATTCATAAAATATAGATTTTTTTATTACACAACCAAATTTAGCATGAGATTGTTGAATTTTTATTATGATTTATATTTAATGTGATTGTGTTAGCAACCATCTTTTGGTTGCTTATTTCAAGATTTGCATTGAGAATCACATTTAGGATCAAATTTTTTTTAACATTTGTGAAAGACAATTTGATTCTAATTCTAACATCAAATGCAAATCAATTAAACAATTTATTGTTCATTTAACCATTTTGATTTGCTTTGGACCCCTAATGAACAATTCCATCTCATCTCATGTCTATGAATAATTTTATTAAGTGTCAAATTTATGATTGCAAGTGAATATCGTAGTACCTTTTTAGGTTTGGCATAGTAGTGCTGAATAATTAATATAATTTGGAGTTTTTATTTCATCACCACAGTTTTTGATTTTGAAAATTTTGACATTTAATGATTAAATACAATAAAATGATAGATATTCTCATAAAGTATTTGTTGTACTTTAGGTTAGACTACTTTTAGATAGTGTGGGTTTAGTGGGAGGGTGTTGGATTTTGTGTAGTAGCTCTACCTTTTATGGTATGTTCAAAGAAAACTATCAAAGATGATTTAGTTATTCAACTCAATTGCGTCTAGTCAAAGATTGCACCTATGGTGTGGATCAATTCACCTTATATTATGGGATAGAAGCTAGGATGTTTTCATATGATTAATTTTTATATTGTGAACAAAAAAAAATTCAAAGAAAAAAAAGATGGGGACTATGAATTACATGATGTGAATTGGGAAATTGACAAATTAGGTTTTAGGATTTTGAGATGTAATGGATAAAAGATTAACACAATGCTAGACTACATCTTGGAAAAAAATAAAAATATTGATTGACCTATTTTCAAACTTATCTAGATGCTAAATTGATGCATTAAAAATGATGTTGTACAAATATAACACATGTTTTCAGCATTATTTTAGTTCATGAGACTTGGGTGGAATCACATCAATAGTTTGAAGAGTCAAAAATAGTTGTAACAATTGCTTATTTTTTCATGTTTTAAGGTCAAAATTTGTACCAATGTTGCAAGTCATTCAAAAGGACTCATTAAACATTGTAAATTTTTTTACTTATTGAAAGATTTTTGAAACATAACATATTTCAAATTATGTTTTTTTTAAAAATATTTACACAGTAATATATTATGACATTTTGGTATAGATTTGAGTTTTTTCAAATTTTAAATGGAATATTTTAAAGATATTTTGGAAATATTTTATATAAACAATCACCCTATTAGGTGTGCTTTATTTTTTTGTTACTCATTTCTTGGTACTTTCAATGGAGTATAGGTTTGCAAGAATGGTGCATTGAAGAGCTCACCATAACTAAAGCATGTGAAGGGAATGTGCACAACTTTTAATTTATGAGTATCAAAGGAAAATGCTATGGAATGTTTCATAGTGATTATTGTGAATTTGAAGTTGCAAGTGGGTTTAAATTTATGAGTGATTTAAAAGCATTGTTTTGAGTTAAGGTATTTATGGATACTAGAGAAAAACAACAAAAGATATCAATAGGGTTGTTTAAGCCCATCACAAAAGATGAGTGCCAAAGCATTTTGCAACATGAAGTTCATTTGTGGAATAAAGTAGGGCATTGGAAAAAATACACACTACATAATGAAAAAATGTCTAGTTGGCTAACTCAAGAAATTCAAAGCAACATTATACGCAAACTAGAAAGTCAAGCAAGATTCAAATGAAGGACAAGCAAAAGATAGGTCTTGGGTGCATAAGCACAAGACATATGTGAACTAATTTCAACAAGATCTACAACCACCCATTGTTGCAACATCAACAAATTTCATGATAAAAACATGGATGCGCTCCATTCCTTAAAAATTGCTGATAGAAAACTAAGATGTCTTAATGCTTATGAAAAACTTGGGAAAAAAACATGTAGGAGTGGTTTATAGAGGTAGGAGAAATAAAAGCCAAGTATAGCCATGTTGAGGTATGCACGAGTGTTAAAAATAAGAAGCATAACTTGCCAATGCTTGAGAATCATTTGTGCTAAGAAATTTTATGGTAGCATTGTTGCAAAAAATGAGCGAGGCGATCAGCTTTTAACAACCTCCACTATACAAACAATACTCTGTGGAATGCTTGGGTCTTTGGCTCCTTATGTTCTTTGTAGCAACAAACACATGGTGGGTTTAAGGTTACTCAAGAATGGACCCATCAATTCATGGAGCATCAAACATCGAAAATAACAATAATTTTTTTGAAGGGCCAAAATTATGTGTCATCTTATGATCCAGTGGACAGCAGATTCATATATTCATGTATTTTCCATGTTTAAAATCAAAAGAAATGAGAGAGACAATAGAAACTGAACTGAGCGGCTTCCAAGTTTACATGGCACATTCATGAGAACTGAGAAAGAATGAAGCAAAGAACAAAGATGGAGACCAATCTCATTTCCAAATTGGGGCTTTAATTATTAAACATAATGTTGAAAACTCACATCCCTATTCAAAATTGTGACATGCAAGAAACATATCAAACCCAAGAACTCCATTCCCTCATGTATTATGCATTTCATATTTCTTGAACTCCAACTGCATTTATTGCACTTTTGGAATGTTGGTACAAACAAGCAAGCAATTGCAAAAGGAAGATTTATACAATATCCGGTTTGGTGATTCTTCACAATTTCACAACCTTGTTGAGTAAGTTGCAATGAAGGGAATGTTTGGAAGGAGGCAGACTAGGAATTTTGTGCTAAGTTTCAATAAGCAAACCTCCCAAGAATCTCAACCATGTCAGAGACCTTGGCAAATTGCAAGGTATCTTGAACTTTTGATGTTTTTTGGATAGTGTCTCTAGAGCTTTTGACATTGTTGTCGGATATTTACCAAACATTTTGAAAAAATCACAAATAATTAAATTATCATCAAACTGGCTCAAGTAATACAGTAATCAACAATCTCAACACTAATGTTTTTTCTTTTCTTTTATTATTTCAATTCAGTGATATCCAAAGTGGTGATCATCCGTAAGAAGATTTAAAAAAATTTAGCTATAAACAAAATATGAAAATGAAAAAAATTATGCATCCTTACATTTTGTTGAGTACCTATTGAACCCTAATATAAAAAGAAATTTATCAACAAATATTTTTTGAATTTTATATTTTTTGGATGGAATAAAACCTCAAAAAACCTACTATCATAATAATTTAAATAATATTTCAAAGTATAACAAATAAGCAGGTGAATTTTTTTGATCCTGGCCTAACTTATAACCAACCAGCCAAAAAACTTTCACATGAATGCTTGACTCTCATCATTTTCTAGTGTGGAGTTGTTGAAGTTTTGGTTTCTTGCATGCCCACAAAGATTCAATTTCTATTTGTTTGCTGAAAATTTGAATTTCCACGGGTGGCATCCTGAAGAAGAATCAATTTGTACTCACATGCCAAAAATGCAATTTTTACTTGCATGAAGAAGATTTAAAATAGGGTGGTTCAAATTTTGATTATCTTTTGCTTATCGTTGCACAATAATCAATTATCTCAAATGTTCACTTGGCTACATATGATTGAATTGATGATTGAATTATCCAGCATTCAAAACTCCATGAGCAAAAAAAGTGGAGTTTTGAATCATCGACAATTCAAGTCTTTTATGAACACTTTATTATCACCGATGGGCTGGTTGCAGCTACTTTAGTCCGTGCAAGTCGGGTTTGGCTTATGGTAATGGATTTAAACCTTTATCACTCTAAATGTTTCCATAAATGCAACTTATCATTGCAGAATCATTTAATTCAGTCATTTGGCAAGCATTCAATTTCGCATTTTAGTTGTAATGATTGACAAAATAATCATGAAATAAGGAAAGAAAAACCCCAAGTGAGATGTTCAAAGCTTCACCCTTGATGATCACAAAATTGAGAACATAATTGGAGTTTAGACAGTAGATGATATGAAGGACAAAATCAACCGTTGAAGCCTCCCTAATTTCTGGACATGATGTATAAAACTTTGCAAGTTGAGAAGAGTCAGAAGACATTTTGAAGTGATTCATTTAATCACTAGATTAACTGCAAGATTAGCAGCCACTATTCGGATAATTAAGCAACTTTCATCTTTGCTGGATTAACAGCAGCAACAAGATATGCAGTTTTGATCTTTGCTAGATTAGTAGGCAGCAAACAAGAAAAACATCTTTTTTATGTGTTTTAGATCAGCAGCAGCAGCAGCAATGTTTTTTTTTTTTTGGCATTTATTTTACCTTAAAAAACATGATTGACACATACAAAGGACTTTTGTATGAAAAGATACTAATTTTCCAGATTTCAAATTTTATAAATTAAAATATAATCTCCAGATTACTGTACAACAACAGGTTCCAACAGGTAGCCAAAAACATAATTTAAAGATTCTTAAATTTTTTAACTTTCATATCTGTACTATAGCCAAATTTGGCTAATTCTTATTGTTGACGATTGCCAGTTTGGCTAGGTCACAGAATTGAAAAGAAAAACACTGAGCAGCAGTGAAACAAGCAGCACCAAGCTTAAAAAACAGCTTCATTTTCTTTGCTAGATTAGCAAGGTTAAACAGCTTAATTAAATATCTTTGCTAAATTAGCAAGATGTTAAACAGCTTAATTAAATATCTTTGCTAGATTAGCAAGATGTTAAACAGCTTAATTAAATATCTTTGCTAGATTAGCAAGATGTTAAACAGCTTAATTAAATATCTTTGCTAGATTAGCAAGATCAAACAGGTTAATTAAATATCTTTGCTAGATTAGCAGCAGCAACAAAGATGAACAGCTCTGGTCTTTGCTAGCTCCAGCACTAACAAGATAAGCATCTTTTATTCTTGGCTAGAGTAGTGAACTGTACAGTAGCAACAAGATCAGCAGCATTATCTTTGGCTACATTAGCAGCAGAAACAAGATTAGGAGGCAGCAGCCTCTCTATCTTTACTAGATCAGAAGCAAAAACAAGAGTTAACAGCTTTTATTCTTTGGTAGATTAGCAGCAAAAAAAGCAGATTAATTAGCAGCAGATAAATTTCTCTGCAATACATGACAAAATCTGTGTGTACATACACATGTTGATGATTTTTCGCCGAGATCTGTAGAGTAGAGACTCTCGAGAGTTGTACGTTGCAAAGAGTTAATGGAACTTATGATGAATATGGACTGTAGCATTAGAATTCATTGCAGCTGCTGCCACCAAAGACTGGAAACGGCAGTCTCTGCTGCTGCTGCTGCTGCTGATGTAGGTTAGTCAAGTTCACAGCTTTGTAGATTCCTTTCTACACTTGCACTGCTTGACAAACAAGACTCGAGCTTTCCGCGCTGTAGCTCCAGTCTGCCTCAGCTGCAGCTGTTTAATTGCAGCCCCATGTTTTTGTCAGGAAGCATATAATGCGGGTGAAACTGCTGTCTGTTGTGCAGCTCTGTAGACCATCTGTTGTTTAACCGTTGTCGCTACTTGGTTTGTTATATTGGTTGGTTTCGACATTGTTGTCAGTATGAAAAAAAAGCTTGTCAAGAACTGATCCGGCGCAATTGAAGAAGGATGGGCGTACTCGAGCGACACAGTAGCGATGATCTGTATTCGACATGATTTGTTGAGTGATGTTCGTCATGGTCGTGATGCTGCTCCTGCTGCTTCAGTGCATGTATTGAAGTTCCCAGGAGCCGAGTAGTTTGTTCTCGAGCTGTTAACCATGAGCAGCCTGGTGTTTCTACGGATTGAGAATCTGCGTGATCAGGAGCAGCAGCAGCCAGGAACAACAGCGGCGGTATTCACCAGTTGCAGCTGCAGCAGCTTGCAGAGCTAGAGAGGATTGCAGCAATGGCGGAAATATTAAGTCCCGCGAGCTCTTCTTCTAGTTTTTGGTACTCTTGTAATATTCTTGTGACGTTGATTGTGGGTGTTGTGTATCATGAGCTGGTAGTTTTGGGAGACGCGCAGCAGCAAGAGCTGCTACTTGCGAGCCAGCAGGTGAACGCACTCCTGCAACTGCAAGAGCTGCTGGAGTATCCATCGGCAACAAGGAACTGGAACAACAACACAAACTTCTGTGACCTGACGTCCAACCCATCTCTGAACCTCACCTGTGCGGCTGGAGGAACATTGACGTACCTGCGGATCGTGGGTGACAAGCAGTACGTCCCCCTTGGCGACAGGTTGCTGCTGTTGCATAGTATAACTGATGAACCTGCTGCTGCTCCGCTCTCGCACAATAACAAGTCGCTGTCTTCTGACTTCAACTTCAGCGCCTTGATCGGAACCCTCTTGTCGTTCCCGGACTTGCAAGGAATCGAGCTGGTTTCAGTGGGATTGTGGGGGAGTCTACCAGCTGCGGAGCTCAACCAGTTAAGCAATCTCCAAGTTTTGAATGCAAGCTCCAATCTGATTTCGGGGTCAGTTCCTCAAAGCCTCGCGGGGTTGGGAGCTTTGCGGGTTTTAGCGCTGGACGCAAACGCATTCACGGGCTCGTTTCCTTTCTGGTTGAGCTCTGTGCCGTCTCTACAAGTTCTATCCCTGTCTGATAATCAGCTTTCGGGGGGGTTGCAGCTCAACGATAGCAGCAACATCGCGCACTTCCACCAGTCGACCCCGCAACAGCTGACGGGCAAGTCCAGCTTCATGAGTAGTAGCCACAGCAGCTTGGAAGGCACTACTACTGTAGTTGTACCTCCAAGCTCCATAACCTTGTTGCAGAATCTCGTCTCTCTATCCCTTGCCCACAACCAGTTTACAGGGCTGATACCGAACTTTGACTCTTTGGTTCATCTCCAGAGCTTGAACCTTGGAGGCAACAGCTTCGGGCCTGAGTTTCCGTCTCTGGGTAACAAGCTTGTGTCGGTGTATCTGGGGGAGAACCAGCTCGCAGGTCCCATACCTTCGTCTCTCAAGAGCTTGACCGAGCTTCAAACTCTGGACCTTTCTGGAAATGCACTTAGCGGCAACCCACCTCAGTTTCTGTTCGAACTTCCAAGTATTGTGTTCTTGAGCTTGGCTCGTAATCATCTGAGCGGCATTCTTCCTGACAATCTTTCTCTCGGCCCTTTCCTCACTTTCCTTGATGTGTCATCCAACGATTTGTCAGGTCCTCTACCCAAGGCATTCCTCAGTTCTGTGAACAATGTGACAATCAAGTACCAGAACAACTGCCTGGCGACAATCAAGCAGCAGCAGGAAACGGCTCTGTATTGCTCCTCCGCAACTGTTGCAGCAGCGGCGGCAGAAACCGGCAGTCACCGCCATCGTCGTCTGGCTATCATAGCTGCCATCCTTGGCGGAGGCATAGGAATCGGATTGATCATTTGTGTATTGTCGATTCTTCTCCTCAAGCGATGGACGACGTCGAGTGATGAAGAAGACAACAACATAGTTGCCCCTGAGGATGGCTGCAACAGTTCTTCCTTTGCAAGCCCTATCGGCATCCCTTCAGAATTGCTCATCAATGCGAGTAAGAGATTTTGTTTTTCGCCTACTCAAAGCCAAAGCAGCTGCAACCATGCGAATTCCTTCTTTTTTCTTGAGTACCCTATCTCTCCGGAAAGCAGCAGCTCTCCAAGTTGTAGGAAGGAAGATGAGAACAATGTGATCTCTCTGTCTCTCTCTCTCAATTCTTTCTTTGTGTATAACAGGATACATTGCACAATCCAAGAGACTAGGATTGCTTCCTCAACCAAGTCGAACCTTCACTCTCGAGGAGCTCAAAGAAGCAACCAATAGTTTCAATCCTGCTGCTTTTGTGGGCGAAGGCAGCCATGGCAAGGTAAAGAGTTTTTGACAAATCTTCAAGCTATGATCTTGGAGTTTGCATCTGGGTGAAGAACATAACATAAAGACCTAACAGAAGCTCTGCATGGATCTTCAAGCTCATCTTGAAGTTTGCATCAGTGTGAAGAATATTACATAGAGACCTAACAGAAGCTTTGCACTCATCTATTCAAGCTCATCTTCGAGTTTGCATCACACTGAAGAATATACATTAAAGACCTAACAGGCACTCTGTACACATCTTTCAAGCTCATGATCTTGAAGCTCATGATTGTGGAGTCTGCATCAAGGTGAAGAAAATATATTAGAGACCTAACAGAAGGTCTGCTGCAATGGTGATAACATGGATCACACAATCAATGTGCAGGTATTCAAAGGGCAGTTGACAGACAAAACAAAGGTGGCAATCAAATGGATTACCATCAAACCAAATGCAGATGTGCAGGAGATCAAGACACAGATGGATGTGCTCTGCAAGCTCAGGCATCACCGACACCTTGTATCAATTCTTGGATACTGTATAGAAGAGAACTTTGCTGGTGCCGTGGATGAAGCAGGTGTCAAGAAGAGCCAGAGCTTGTATGTCGTGTCTGAGTTTGTTGAGCATGGTGATCATCTGCGAAGCCTTCTCAACAGTAAGAAGAGTCTACTACTTCTTCCCTCTCTCCCCCCCCCAAATCATAACAATTTCCATTGCTTCCTCAATAAATTCAAGGCAAGAAACACTGACAACTAAAATCAATTGTTGCAGCATTTTCCAGAAGAGGCAAGATATGAAATACGTATTCAACCAAAGCTCTACCTCATAAGAGAAAAAGTTTGGAGAGAAAGAGAGAGAGTCAGAGACAGATCATGCTCATGTTTGGTGGTGGTCTAACCTTGCACCATATCTGGGTGCCTACTTGCACATGTTGTGTGTGTTTTCTCATTCAGAGAAAGGCAACAGGAATGCTTTGAGTTGGTCAGAGAGACTAGCAGCTGCCATTGGTGCCGGTCGTGGCATCCACCATTTGCACACATGTGTTGTGCCCCCTGTATTTGACAACAATCTTAAGAGCACAAATATTTTGCTTGGTGAAAGCATGGATGCTCAAGTCAGTGACTATGGGATCCTTGGCCACCTTTCTTCCTTTGCAGTCAATGTAAGTAGTCTATCTCATTGCTTTCCACCTTTTGCAGTCATTGTACAACAATAGGACACTAAGACACAGCAGGAATTTACATAGCACAGAGAATGTTATGTGTGCACATCTATGTTTTCTGTATCCAGAGTTGAAAGAAAAGGAGAAACAAGAGCAGCATTGGTATGACAACATGTTCTGGTGGTGTTATGTAGAACAAGATTCGGGAAGCCAAACAAGCAGGAGTTCATTTCAAAGATGATCTGATCAGGTTTCCTACTTCCTTGACCAGTTTTGCATATTCTTATGTGAGATGTCGCTAGATCTGTCCTTTTAAGAAGAGAACAAAGAATCAAACACTGTTGCAGGCTAGGTTAATAAAAACAACACCTATGAAGGGCTGTGTCTTCTATTGGGTTATCAAGCCTGCATATGTTGTTCCATTGCAATATTCTGGTAAACAAAATTGACCTGCAATATTATCTTACAAAAAAAACGTGGGAGTTTGGTGTGCAGGAAGGAGCAGAACGATAAGCAGGATATCTACAACTATGGTTTGATACTCTTGGAGATGGTGCTTGGGAGGCCACCCACAATTAAGAACCCCTTCCCACAGAAACGTTCAGAGCTGGCACGTAACCCTTGAAACTCTTTGCACTTTTGTCCTTGGTGATGCTGGTTCCTGCAGTGAACAATCAACTGTAAGCATCAAGAGAAATCTGAAAGAACAAGGAATGAAATGCAATGCTGCATGAACATTTTGTACAGCCTTAAAAACTGATGATTACTGTTCTCGTGTTTTGTGACATCTGAAGAGAGATGGGTGTTCTGATACTGAAATGCAGGAAAGGCTTACCAAGGAGAAAGGCCCATCAATGGAACTCATTGACAAAGGGATAGTTGGGATGTGTGGTGCGGAATCATTGGCAACCGTGCTTGAAATTGCTGGAAAGTGCATGCTTGACAATCCTGCAAAGCGACCATCAATGGAGGATGTGTTATGGAACCTTCAGTATGCCGCACAAGTTCACAATTCCAGTGCTGCCAACAACAGTGCTGATGAATATGATGCAAGAAGGGAGGAATTCCAAAAAGCACCTGCCTCCACTGATAGAAGGCACAGTGGTGGGCACATCCAAGACACTCAAGTTTCTGATGAGGATTGGAAGGCTGGCCCATCAGCATTTGCATCTGAGTTTCTTCGTTAACTCCCAAAGTCTGTAAGGGATAGTAGCATTTTTCAGCAGCAGCAGCTCCTCCCTCTGTTTCAAACATTGAATAGCTCAATTACCACTGGATTGATACTTACACAGCAACAATGAGTAGTATGATCTCAATTGTTCTAATGTTCACGTAGCTCATCAATTGTGGACTGACATCATAAGCAAAGATTGCATACTTGAGGAGACACTTTCTCTCAAGTTTGAGGTCTTTTCTATGAATGCAAAACTCCGAGAGCAGAAGACACTGCAGTCCATCTGAAGAGGAGATGGATCCTGTAAGTTGCAAAAGAGTAGATTTGGTTTGCTAGAGAATGGATAGAAGAGGATTTGATATGTAGTTTTGGTAGTAGATGTGGAGAGAGAGCTCTCTGCATCCACAAAAGCTTACCATAATTGTACTGTGTGTGAGCTAATTGTAAAGCTACTTCAGATTGTAAAGCTACTTCAGATTGTAAATTTTCAGCTAATGATATACAAGGGTTTGTAATGTTGTTACCTTCAAAATGTTGTTGTTGTGGACATTTT
>Ga0209208_10000921_pt1 | contig 40185 bp, 38 predicted proteins | sample S1TSphfallax_3_FD_187694 | JGI IMG/M metagenome (GOLD analysis project Ga0209208, IMG submission 187694) | Host-associated microbial communities from peat moss isolated from Minnesota, USA - S1T2_Fd - Sphagnum fallax MG (SPAdes) (version 2) | ecosystem: Host-associated > Plants > Peat moss >... | reverse complement strand
GTAATAATCATTGGTTACACACAAGGGTAGGTTATCAAATAACCAGTTAATAATTGCCAGTTACACACCAGTTATAGGGTTTAAAAAAAATAAAGATAAAAATATCATTTTTTCTGCTTATATATATGAAGATTGATAACCTACCTGGATGATAATTTGGGTAATCCAGGTAGGTTATTAGATTTAGAGAATTCAATACTAAGTGGTTACCAATTTAACTGGGTATTACAAAATTAAAAACCCAACTGGTAGGTTATTAATAACCGGGTTGATAACCGGATCCAAACTCAATAACCGGCCCAAAAACACTGGACTAAACCAGTGTTGGCAAGTATATGCTTTCTGATATACTAGTATGTAGACATTTCTAAGAAAGTTTAATACCAGAATGATATAGTTATAGAAATTTTTTGTCAACTTTACATACTGTACTCTTTTGAATATTGGGTATGGATATCCGTAGTGTAGAGACCTATACTGGCAGGAATTGAACGTAAATTATTCATATTATGTGAAAAAGCCATTACCCATTATATCTTAAAATTCTATCCTGCTCTGCAATTTGTGACATGCATCACCACGTAGCGAAGCATGTGTGTGTAGTTCATGATATCATCCATTTAATTTCACTGGTTGCACTGCGTTACAAAGTTGATTTGTGCTCAGGAGTAAATCATGAACAAACATGAGGCAGATTGTGTGAGCATAGAATTCTTTGCAAAACCTGTGGAATGCCCTAGAGATTGAGAATTTTGAAGAATACAAGAGAGATCTCTGTATCGCCAACTTTTCATTGTTTCAATTCCTCATTTGCATTTATGTTCTTCTACTAAATCCTGATCCACTTTCAAACTCTGAGTGAATTCACCAGGAGAATTCTGTCACCAGGAGAATGCCAACAGAAACGAGCTGCTATCAATCTCTGAGAGCTGCATCATGCAACATTGGGGAATTAAGGGTAGTCTTTTGTCTCAGAACAAAACAAGGTTACCTGAGCTTGAAATCTCCAAAGCCTACTACAGTAGATACAAAGGGTTCACAATCTGCTCTTCTTGCCAGTCAAATCTATAGCCTCCAGTTACTTTCTCTGACTACAGCAAGGTGCTTAGGTTTAGAAACAACACAGTACAGAAAGGAGAACACAGACAAAGCCAAACCAATCCCTGGGTGGGATCTAGAATCTCCCCAAATCCTCCTGGGCATTGATATCTGTGTCTCTTTCTTCCAAGCATCCTTTCCAAACGATGTATCTTTCTCAAAATTTGTGGCTGGCAAATGCTGCAGATTCTCATGGAATTTTGCGAACCTGAATTGATTGCAGCATGGCTGTCTGTGAAGCAGATGAAATATCAGAGACTGCAACCACAAGATCACCTGATTTCATCATACCTCGTGCCTTCAACAATGCAAAAGTTCGATGAAGATTGCTCTCCATGTCCTCTCCAAAATCCAGGCGAAATGGAATCAACCCCCATTGCAAATTCATTCGCTGCCTGACATTCTGGGATTCTGTGAAAGCAAAAATAGGGCAATCTGGTCGATTTCGTGAGAGAAGGGATGCCATATAGCCTCGCCTAGTGTACACAAAGATGGCATCAGCTCCCAGTTTGTCCGCTGCACCACATTGTTCTAATTCAGTCCATAACAAAGATAAGACACAACACTCCAATTACAGTCAGAATGAAAGTAGGCAACAAAAAAGATCTGCATAAATGTGTAACCGGTAGAGCCAATGGTTACAGCATGGATGAAATTCACCTACCCATCTGAGCAGCAGAGTTACAGATCTGCTCTGAAATCTTTTCAGTAGGTGCTGAAGAAAGTTCTGGCAACTGGTATCTGTCACCATGATGTTCTTCACGGCACCAGTGCTCCATGCGCAAGCTCACTCCCCGCAACACATCAAGGGCTTTTTGTGGATAGAGGCCCATGGCTGACTCCCCAGACAGCATCAAAGCATCTGCTTTCTGTCTAACAGCCTCTGATATATCAGCCACCTGTATTCAATCCCAGCACATACTCAAACCTTGGCACTCTGTTGACATTTGTGATCTACATTCTGCAGGATACTATCTCTAGCTCTGCAGTAAGACTCTCAACATTATGTTTCTATCCTTGCCTCTGAATTTGTCTCCTGCAATGAAGCATTCCTCATCTTTTTGGTTCCTCACTACTTTGAGCAACACTTCTTCCGCAGGGAAAATCAGGGCAAGCAAAATAGGACATCCCTCTACCTTCAATTTACTGCATCAAATCCCAAATTGGCAGCATATGCACATGAATTGCTTGTTCATGCAAGTCTACAAGGAAGGGCATGGACACTTGACTGGAGTTCTGAGCACTCTCAAGGTATTCTGATTTGACATTGGAGTTGCCAATCTCAGTCCCAATAACCAAGGAGTGGTCAATGAGCTTCAGAATGACAAGATCATAGCATGACAATCAATAACCATTTATCATAAATTGGTATTAAACATTATTTCTTAAAGAGAGATGGAAGAATGCAGGACCTCAGCACGAGTGGGTGTTGGGTACTGAATCATCGATTCAAGAAGCTGTGATGCCACAATGACAGGCTTGTTGAGACTCCGGCAGACATTAATGATGGCTTGTTGCACTGATGGCACTTGCTCAAGAGGAATCTGGGCTCCAAGGTCTCCTCTTGCTACCATGGCTCCATCAGACACACGGATAATATCTTCCAAGCAGTTCAGTGATTCAAATGCCTCAATCTTCGCAAAGACACCAATTGATCTATACGCCAATAGCCCACATGTAAGAAATAATAACTCTCATGAGAATTGAGAAATTTCCATACTCATGATCAAGAAAGCCAGAACAAGGTTAAAACTTTTCCTTCAAGTCAAAAGAAAGACTTACAGATAAGGCCTTACAGAGCCAAGAAGAAGGAAGAACACAGATGGGACAAACTAGAACGGAGAAACAATAAAAAACACACATACATAAGCAAGTTAGAAAGAATCACCAGGAGCAATTTGCTCCTTCGTGACTCGAGTTATGAAAGACATGTCATTGGCTCACTTAGGATCCCAGTGAATTGAAAAATGGTTAAGACTTCCTCAACTACATGTGCCATGACTCAAAGGAGTGAATAGAGCATATTGTTCAGGATGTCCAAGTGTACATATGCAGGGTCATATGATAACATGAAAATTGAATACCTGTCAGGTGCCCGGGCCTTGACATAGCTCTTCAGATGCTTGATGACCTCAGGGCTCTTGACAAACGAGACAGCTATGAAATCCACACCCTCAGATATTCCAAAATCAATGTCAACCCAATCCTGCAGTCCATACCGTAGAGTTAGCATTCCTCATGTCATTAACCTGTCCTTGTAACTTATGTTTTTGGGGGACTGCCATTGAGGAAACTGCTTTCACATAACAAGGAGGAATTTGAGTGGGGCAGGCAGTGCATGAATAATTCAAGCATGAGCACTGGAGTTGACAGGATGTGTTCATTGTCAGTACTCTGTAGTTCAAGATGCAATGTAGCTGAGAAAACTAGCTTCTCAGTGTCCACATTGAGCTAAATTGCAAAAGAACATTGTTCTGAAACTAAAACTTGCAGGTCAGGGCTCATTACAATCACAATAAGTGTTAATTCCACATCCAACAGTGATAAAACTCCAGAAACCAGAGTGTTCATTCTAGTAAAACGTGATTGAATGCTCTTATTATAGATTGACTATAAGTAGCTGCAACTTCACTGCCACATGCACTGTAGGGCAAAGATGGACAGGAGAGTGCTGATAGCAAAGCAAAAAACCTTTGAAGAAATGGTAGGCAGCATGACGTTCTTTTCCCGTACAATGGAGCCACCACGCCAGAAGGTCAGAGTGGCACGTGGCAGAAGGAGACCAGAGTCAGTGCACAGGCACTTGACATCAGGGCCTATCTTCTCTACCACCTCAAACTGTACCATACCTCCATCCACCAACAGTTCATCCCCTACTTTCAAATCTGCCCACCCAATGACATTGCACATATGAGTGAGTTCTTCCATTCTCTGACTGAAAAACAGAGGTCGACATTCCAACAAGGGAGAAAAATCAAGAGATTCAGTAGACAGACAAACATCAATCTTTTACATTCCAAAACTCCAATCCTTACCATGCATGAAAGGAATTTAGTATAGCTAGTCAGAAAGCCCTGAGCATGATATGGCCAGCTATAATCTGACATCGTTTAGACCAAAAGATCTCAAGTGAAGCAAGAATTTTGACAGAGTGTTGAGGTATACCCTCAGCAAAGCCCTCGTAGTTGACCTGAATAGTGAAGGCAGGAAGAGGCCCTTCAAATGTGCGCACTGTGAAAAACCACTCCTCCCCTTCCTTCATTCACAAACCATATTTTTCCTTTACAGACTGCCTCCACACCTCTTGCTACAGAAAAGATGCTCAGGATATTGCAGAGTGACAGGTCACAAGAGAAAGAATAAATATACACAATAGATCACAATAAACCCACCCACAAGGAGCAACAGTCCTGGGAATAAGGGTCACAGGGTTAAGGCCCTTATCCTCCAGGTTGACCAAGGTGAGGAAACTAGGAGCACAAAAACATGGGGTAGCCACATTCTATGTAGAACTGTTACAGGACCTTTACAAAGCATGTGGTGTACACAAAGGATAAACTTGCACAAGACAAGCCAGTGAATTTCAATACCTGGAGACCAAGCACACTTATTTGATGCGGGATTCCTCAAATACAATCCAATGCATTAGTCCCAGACCAACAAGTGAGACATTGTGCAATCAAAGGATCAATTTGACTTCATGAACAACCAGAGAACAACTGACCAAGATATGGACGATTCATCAGATGTTAGTTCTTGTAGGCTTGTTGCAAAAAGATAACACCAATCCAATTTCAAAGACCTAAGAGCAAGGAGGGGACCAAAGAGAGAAGAGCCTTGCTTCAAGATTGGTATGACCCTTTGAGCCATCATCCAAAAGAACAACATATCCATTTCTGCAAATTGTTCACGCATTTGACACTTTCCCCTCACCCTGTGCAAGTTTACCATGAAGAGGCTGGTAAAGCATAGAGATCCTATCTCAGCGAGAAGGAATCAAGACGAGTCTTGCTTCAAGACCAGTGAGAACCTTGATGTGATCAAACATATTGAAGGATATACCCACAATCACAACGAGACCCACATTTCTAGAAAATTATTACTATATTTCCCAGCAACTTCTCAAATTTAGCTTTACAAAATAGAAGTTTTTCACAAGGGCTTCCCTCTGAGTAAGGATGAGAATGGAGAACAATGTATTGGGTGCTGCCAACCTTCCAGCCATCTACCAGAAAGACACTCACACTTATATTCCCCACACTGAAAAGGGGAAATGGCAAAAAAATAAAATGGGAAACAGTTTGTGAATTTGGATTCAAGAGGAAAGTATGTATGTCACATTTGAGTGAGTAAGGCCATGGATGCAGCAGGCAGAGACAGTCTTTACTTCAAGATTGATCAATAAAGTAGTACAACACATATCTTCTACTTTACATTGAGCGAGTAAAGGCCAAGGATGATGTAGACAGTCTTGAGAGAAACAAGTAGGTACCTCAGCTTTGGCAGACGAGACACCACCAAGATCGCCCATATGGATTTCGCTCCCCTCCGTGTCCATCATCACCGCGACAGCATAGCCCTTCTCGGCGTTCAAGCGGCGGCAGTTGCGGATAACGTCCCGGTGCCAGTCGCGCGTGCCGTGACACATATTGAGACGCGCGACGTTCATTCCAGCAGACGCAAGCTCCTCTAGCTGCTCGAATTTGCAACAAGCAGGTCCTACAGTGGCGATCAGCTTTGTCCGCCGCGTGCTTCGGAATCCGTTCTCCTTCATCTCCTTCTCCGTCACAGTATCGATCTCGAAACTCCTCCTTTTCCGCTCAGTCACAGATTCGATCTCTTCCTCCGCCACCACCACTACAGCCGACGTCACCGCCGCCACAACATGTCCATTCTTCTTCTTACCATTACTACTACTACTACTACTGCTACTCCTCTCCAATTCCAGTCCCTTCAACGCCTCCAAAGCCTCCGATGATTCCAACACCACACCGCCAGCACCTTCTTCCCGCCCCGCCAAAGCACTAACAACAACCACAACATCCTCCTCCTCCATCATCCTACGTTTAAATCCACCTCCATCCTTTCCCTTCTTCTTCTTCTTCTTCGACAGCTGCTGCTGCTGCTGTTGCTGTTGTTGCCGCTTCCAAGCCACCATTGCTCCAGAACTTCCCCCACACATCATCACCCCTACTTCCAACTCCCTATTCCCAAAACTGATTGCAGCATTCCTGTGACTCGCAACCACGCTCCCACTGCTTATTGCGGCATTACCATTACAAAAGCCCACGGCAGCCGTCGTCCACAACGCCTGCGCCATCGCACAAACCTCGTCCCCCGAAAAAGGAAAAAAAATCCACACACACACACACACACTCACACAAAAGCTAGTGCGAATGGCAACAACAATGCATTTGTTTTTTTGGTAGACAGTGCAGAAGCAGCCGCGACGACAACGACGACGACGACGAAGAAGAAAACGTTTCTTGCGTTGGAAAATGCGAGCGGCTGTGGCGCTGCTGAGATGGTGTGGTCGGGTAGGGGCCTACCTACTACCTACCTCCCTACCTACCTACCTACCTGCCTGCCTATACCTACCTACTGCCGCTTTGCCTGGACCTAGCATTTTTTTTTCGCTGGCTATAATATCAGTGTTTCTTTTGAGGTCAATTTAGTAGCCAAAATGGCCATGATCCACATGAAGATTTAGCCAAATTTGGCTACAAGATAAAAGTGAAAGTAGATTTTATTTTATTTAGACATCCTTCTATATTTTTGGCTTAACCTACTTTGGATGAACCATGTGTAGAAATAGAAATCTTTTGATTTTTCTTTCATTCTGGTCGAATTATGGCTATTGAGAACATTTTAAAATAGCACTTGATTTTAGCACTTAAATTTTTTTGATAATAGCTTTTTGGTTATGTATAGCCAGCGAAAAAGGCTGCCCTGTATATAGCCAAAAAAGAGAAAAAATATATAGCCAAAAATAGACATTAGAAATGAAAAAGTGATTAAATCAAGTGTTGTTTTAGATTTTCAATAGCCAGATTTAAACCAAAATTTAAGAAAACTCGTGAGATTCCTTCTATACATGGTTCATCAAGTAGTTACGCCAAAAATATAGAAGGATGTTTCCAAGAATTTTTACTTTCATTTTTAGCCTGTAGCCAAATCTGGCTAAATCTTCCTATGGTAGATTGCCACTTTGGATACATCATAAAATTGACCCAAAAAAAAAAAACTCACTAGGTAGCCAAATTGTAGAGTAGGGCTTTGAGGGGTAGGGATGATACCTCAGGCAGGTAGGAGAAGAACAGAGAATTTAATGGATGTTTCTCGTTTCAAATGGATCTTTGCACTAGGTGGGTCGATAATTTTGAATGAATTTGGGACATTTGGATGGATACTCGTTGGATGAGTTAGTGTTATGTTCATCAACTTGGTTGGGGGGGGCGAGGAAGGGGGGGCCGCGGGGTGGGTAGGTAGGTATGTATGTATGTATGACGTGGTGAGTTTTTGGAAAAGGGTGGCGGAGTATCCGAGACGATATTTTCATTGGCTGGACGTGACAGTTTCCATCTCGGAATCTGTCGCATGCAAAACCTAAAAAGTTAGTTGGCAAGAAATAGGTGCGTGTATGCTTTCTTTTTCTTTTTCTTTTTTTTTCTTTTCATAGATATATATATCTATTTCTTCATTCTTTCACTATTGTTATTTTTAACTTTTTTGATTTTTTGGTAAAAGGAAATTTTTTAATTCACACCTTTTTTGGTTAAATTCACACCCTTTCTTCGCATCGTGGTCAAGAAACTCGGCAGACCTGCAGGCTCTAAGAACAAGACAAGCACGACCAGGGTGTGAATTTAACCAAAAAAGGTGTGAATTAAAAAATTTCCTTGGTAAAAACCTCTCTTTTTATTTCTCTTTGTATTTTGAGGGATCTCCCCCCCCCTGCCACCCAAACAGAAGATCCCCCTATATTTCTATGTTCCCATGTTCCCATGGAAAGGTTCTAGAGCTCTTGTGCGACCCTCCCTCAGGAGAACCCACGACAAGTTGCAACCCAACATGGCTTTTGAACTTCAGATTAGATAACATTTATGAAGAGGGGGCTACCCAGTTGGTAGCCACCCCCTTTCATAAATGTTATCCAGTCTAGTGTAGCCGATAACCTTCATATGTGTGAATGAAGAGTTACGTAATCTTGTTATAAATGGATGAAATATTTCATAGCCTTCTTGTAGTTGGACGGAAAAAAAAGAGAGCGACAAGTTCTGCATCATGACAGACGTGGGGAGGGCCAATCAGAAATTGACACGTCAGCAATATTCTACCTTCAAGAATGGGCTATACTACCCTGGGCTCTCATTTGGTCCAATGATTTCTGTAACGATTTTTTGGTTTTTGGATGAACATTTCATAACAGTGAATGAAAAAGAGGGGCATGGTTTGTGTGTTCCCTAACCAGCAAGAGAACTAACTCTAGTTACTTCAAATAGTCTTGGCCTTGGCTATTCTGGGTAACCAGGCTGGTTACGTAGTCCATACTTATCGTCAGAGCCGTGAGCTGGAATTTCTGTCTGAAAAAGCAACCTACTAATGCTAGCCTTCTCATCAACATAGAATGCATCCATCCTAGGGGCACACTTTTACAATATTTGTAGAGTAGGTGACTCCCCTTGATGATCTAGAGGTACCATCACACCTACCTATGGTCAATGGTCTCTAAACCCTAAACCTTAAACCCTAACCCAAATCAACGGCAAGAAAATCATTTTTTAAAATAAAAAAATAACATCAAACCCCAACAAAATCATTTAAAAAACTTTGTATTCACATATGTGATGTTAGTCAACACAAAAACAAATGTGACGTCCTTGTTGGTAATTGATGATAAGGTAGCATATTTGACTTTTTCATCCAAAACATGGATTTCATTGAAAAGTTTGGTATGCCTTAAAGCACTCCAAAATGAGCATATAGGTCACTTGGTGGTAACATAGGACACCATCATTTCCTTCCCCTTCTTCAATTCTCCTCCCCATTCTCAATGTCCAAAGCCTTATCTTGCTTTGTAGCCTTGAATTATCACTATATGATGTTTGAAGGTATGGGATGGAACTAACCTTGATAGACAATGTTATTATGTAACATCAACCTTCATCATTATTTATGTCAACTAGTGGGTGCCCGTGACCTTCGGCCACTGTGAAGTCCTTCGGTTTCTTTAAACTTGGTTTCATCCATCCCCTTAATCGAAACGGACAGTAGCTAAAAGAAAAAAAGCTTCCCTTAAATTCGTCCCGTCCTCCAGCCGGACGGACATTTCATCCATCCCCTTAATCGGGACGGACAGTAGCTAAAAGAAAAAAAAGGTAGTCTTGGTCAATACAAAAAAAAATAAAAAATGATTCTGGGCTGTCCAAAGCCTAAATTATTATTTTTTGGTCTTCCCTTAAATTCGTCCTGTCCTCCAGCCAGACGAACATTTCATCCATCCCCTTAATGGGGACGGACAGTAGCTAAAAGAAAAAAAAGGTAGTCTTGGTCAATACAAAAAATAAATAAAAAATGATTCTAGGCTGTCCAAAGCCTAAATATATTTTTTTTGGTCTTCCCCTAAATCCATCCCGTCATCAAGTTGGACGAACATTTCATCCATCCCCTTAATCGGGACGGACAACAGCTAAAAGAAAAAAAAGGTAGTCTTGGTCAATACAAAAAATAAAATAAAATGATTCTAGGCTGTCCAAGGCCTAAATATTTTTTTTCTGGTCTACCAAATCTTTTGCCTCAAAAAATCAGACTGCCCCTGATTTCTTTTTTCTCTGGAGTCAGTTACATATGGGGAAGTTACATCTGGGGAAGCTCCACAGGGAACGGGCAATGACTGGAAGAATCTTCCAAGCACTGCCCACACAGAGAGACACTGTTGCTTTTATATATAAGATGTCAAGTTTAATTTAAAATTAATGTAAATTTCATGGACATGAAAAGACACATGTTATTTCATACATGTTAGTGGATAGGGAAAAATAATGAAATAGTTATAAAATGGAGGTAGTTATTAGGAAAGGTGGGAGGTAGTTATTATGAAAATTAATAAGAAAAGGACGTTGTTATTAAGAAAGAAATGAAATAGATAAGTTTGAAAATGAAGTAGTTACTTCTAAAATTGTCTTTGGAATGGTCCATGGATGATCATACAAAGGATTCCAAAAAATCCCTCATATACTAGTTTTAATTACTTGTCATTGAAATTTTTATATTTAGTTTAATATTTTATGGCATGATTTTTTATACACGTGACCTACACTGAGGCCTACAAGCCTAATGAATACAAATAATCAACCAACTAGCCCAAAAATAATATTTTTCCATGCAACCCCACATAAGGGAATTTTGTGACTTTCAAAATTTTCATATGGTTTGTGATTTAATGAAGTGCATCCAATGAACATTGCTAAACATAAGCATTTCTAATCTATAAACAAACTCTTTAGTGATAGATAAGGAGTTAGGGACCTAATCATTAATTAATAATGATGTACACATGTCAAACTTCATTGCAAGCAACATGGATAAGTGAAAGGGGAAAATGCAAGGGCATAAGTTTTAATAAAATTGTGGATTATAAGAACATTTCCACTACAAACTATCAAATTTCTCTCCAAAATAAAAAATGTTGCAAATTTTGATGATATTTATGACAAATTAAAGTTGTGGTGCCCCAATACAATTACACACCACAAAGTTTGTTTAAGCTTTATGTCCAATTAGGAGATTATTTGAAGATGAATTTGCTATTACAATAAAACAATGATGAGAGATCAAACATCCTTGCATGAACTTCTTCTTGACCATGCCATTGCATTTTATGCCACTACACCATCTAAAGTGTTCCTATGATCTATCTTGTAACTTGGTGTTATGTCCTTTTTGTTTATGCACTTGTAGATTGCTTACACATAGTTCTATAGTCATGGATGACTTTCAAGGATGTTGCCAAAGACTTTGCCACATTCAAGTCTTGGAGGCCAAAAATCCTATTGAAATTTTATAGACATTTATAAAAGAACTTTCAATGTTTGCCTCCTACCATATGAGCTCCCAAGATATGACCATGTTTGTGACGTTGAGGTTACAACCTCAAGGTGAAGTAGGAGGCCTTAGCCACCAAGTGCTTGGGCAATGGGTTTTTGTAATGGCTCATTTGAAGGGCCTTAATGATTATAAAGTATAAGAGAAGACCTCTCGATGAGGGCCTTCTAAAATTTGAAGGTCCTAACCTGCAAGCCTTCCCCACTATAAGGCATGTCAAGGTTTTTTACACAAAAGCATCTTCCATCCATGGAAGCACCTTCTATATGTGGAAGGTCCCTTCATGTGATGAAAGGATCTTCCACATAGAGGAGGTGCTTTAAAATGCAAAGGGAAAAAAATCTTGCAATGCTTTACGAATTGAATAAAGTCTCTTAAACAAAAAGGGGATTGGAAATATGTGGAGGCACCTTACAACCTGCCCCCTTTCTTATTGTGAGGTGCCATGCAACAAAACCGCCGTGATTTGGCTACATAAGGTGCCGGCCTCTATATAACTAAGAATGCTTTAACTAGGTCATTACATGGAGTTTAAGGATGCTTTTGTTGGTGAGGTGATGTCAAGCTTTTGGAAATAAATTTGGCAATTTTTCATATTTGTCTTGAGAGGGATTTTAGTTCTTCTTAAGTCCTTGACATGGGGAACTTCTTCGTTTGTATTTTTCAATTCCAAATGTCATTCCATAATTCACCGCTTGTATTACAAAATCACTTGATAGGAAGAAGACATTGCAAAATGGATGTTGGAGTTGTAGAGGACTTGAAGAAGCCAAATGTTTTGATTTTTTAAAAATGAGATTTGTATGAGAAATGGAATATTGCCATTTTTAAACTTTCTAGTTTCAAGTGGTCTTCAAAATTGCAAGTTTTTGGAGACTTGGACTAAGATGTTGTGCTCCATTTCCCATTTAAAAAAATTTAGTGGTGTATAGAAAGCATGCATATGAGTCATGTGAAGAAAAAAACTATTCAAATAGTAATTCAAATGATCGAGTAATGGATGGTCAAAGTTTAGCCATTCAAGAGGAGTCTAGAAAAAGAACATTGATTTTCATCCTTTTTGAAACAATTTGGGAGTGTGATTAGTAAGGACACCCCATCATCTGCTTCAGCTCATGCTTTGAAAAATGTTGAAACAATTGGGCAGCAACAAAACTTCTCAATGTGTTTCATATTAGTGTTGAACAGAGCTACCTAGAACTTCCTATCATGCTGAACAAACTAGGAGTACTGGGAGGGGCCAGACCAAATTGGTTCCCCCTGACATTAATTGGTTAACATTAAAAGGGGTTTGGGTGTCATTGAAGGGATGTGTGCTTTTGATATGAGGGATTGAGGAATTGAGGAATTGAGACCTAGGGCCCCATATAGAGGCGCCTTACGTGCACATACGAAGGCTCTTGATGATGTGTATGGTGGCCTCTATATGCACATAAGGCACGTCCATAGGAGGGCTGCCTTGTTCTTTATGCCAAGTAGTTAATTCCCTGCCCTGCCATCAGGCATTCTATACATGAAACTGCAAGAAAAAGACTGCTTCAACCCATTTCAACAAAACGGCAAAGCATCAATCTTTATTTCACCAGTCTAGATGTCACGGTGACATCATTGGCAAATTACAACTTGCATTAGAATGCTGACAAAGCTGGTTGTCAAGTTCTTACAGGCATAAGCATCAGCTGTCACAAGGTCAAAGAGTGCACGTACTGCTGCACTCATCTAATCCACATTCCTCAGTTACATGGAGAGGTCATGCTTCATGATCTGCGAAAAAGACAATTAAGACCATGTTTCATGATCCATGAGAAGACAATTGAGACCATTGCTGGAAGGAATACCAGATGACAAAACTTCAACCATAATATTATTTGCAACAACTTTGGCAGCCATGTGTATTGTACCTCATGAACAGTTTGTATTCACTTCACCTTGTGATGTGCTGGTGATTGCCCTTACCAGTGAACGTGCAACAATGTGCCTACAAAACAGAATGTCTTCTTCCCCTTCACTGAAAGTATATCTCTGTGAATGCCTTTGGAGATATTGATGGGTTGGTGGGATACATGTTTCTGCTAGTAAAAATGCTCCACTGGTCAATTGCTTGAATTTTTTACATTGGGTTAACAGTCACTCACAAAGGTCAGAGACTGGATAGCTAGGACTGTGAATGTAGAAAAGGGTGATTCCGAGAAAGCTTACCTGTTTATTTCTGAGATCCCAAAACCTAAAATCCATCCAAGCCTCTCCTTTCTGAGTAGTGCCATCTACATTGTGGCTAAGAGCTATTGCATTACATTTGCATGCAACAATTCCAACTGGAGGAGAATGCAATCCTGGAACCAGTGCAAATAAGGGGGCAGAGTCTAAAATGTGTTTGAGAATGCTTAGGTTCCCACTTGATGAATCCTTGGCTGTAAATCCCTTCTTTTGGAGACCTGAAAGCTGCTAGATACCCATCAGTGCTACTTAACTGGACACCAATGCCTGCTGCTCATCCAATTGGAGTGCTGCTACACAAGCACCTCCCAGAACCTGTATTAAACATCAACCCACAACTGATCAACTTTTGTGCATGGAACCTCAGTATTATTTGCAAATACTAATTCAGATTAACACATCTTCTTACAAGCCCTGATATGATGCACTCAAATTGCAGTCATAAAACATGTGTAATAGGTAACTGACAGATTGCAGACTGTACCACACCAAATTGCATATGGACAGAACTCCTGAGTTATTTTATCAGTTTATATCTATCAGATTTCTGAGCATGATTGTTAACAGCTTACATGGCTGTTCCAGTGTGTTCCAATGTAGAATGAATGGTAGACAAGTCGTGTGCCAAAATATAGCACCAGACACCACCATATGCCACCCAGTCCACCGCCATTTTTGCATGTGAGACCAAGGGCTATGAGTATGCCTCCTAGATTTAGCAACTGCATGTGTGGCAAGTAAGCAAAATCATCTGTGTTCACGCAGCCAAAGACAGATGTGGGCAGAATGATAATTAGTGACTGTTGCTGTGGAGCTGAGTCTTGAGTTTCCTTCATCCTCCCATGAGCCCCAAAAATAATTCTTCTAATTTTATATATAAATCTCATGGATCACACTTTGAATGTTGACAACATCAGAGCATTTTCCAGAAAATTGCTAGCCCTCAGATGATTTTCCTTAGGAATGCATTGGTAGAAGGACGCACTAGATGCAATAGCAATGCCTTCGATGACGACCACCACAGCGCACAGCAATTCACACAACATACTCTGCAGAGTCACTGACCTCACCAGCTGCCTCACATGGTCATCTGCTGTCAGCCAAAAAGCCCCAAAATAGTGCACTGCTGCCACAACTCCCATCAATACCAGCCCCAGTGTTGTTGCGAACCCCAGAAGCATCCGTGACAAATCCCGTGCCCTCTGCAACACAATCTTTCAAACCTTAAGATCACAGCTTGAATTTTGCAAAACTCTTGTAAAATGTTTGAGCTTGTCAATGCTAGAACTCCAACTATGTACTCCTAATTTGTACAGCTGTGTGGATATTTTGAGAATGATGAAGAAAACATGACAAGGAAGAGATGTGGCAAGGAGGAACCTCTGGTTTGGCCTTCATGTTGCGTGCAACTAGAGATTGTGCAGCAATTGAAAGCGACTCTGGAAAGTAGCTCAATGTCCAGAATACCTGGCCATGCCCCACCCATTTGTGACAGTACAGCCCAGTCTAAATACTACAACTAACAGAGTATACTTGCAGAGTCAATGTACAAGGAGAGAAAGGGCCACATCGTTTGAGAGCATCACACATACCTGCATAGCTACTTGGTGGGCAGCAATTTGCAAAGTCCCTGTGGCTGCTGCTGCCTTTGCTGCTAATGTGTACACTGTCTGCATTTCAACCTCAACTAAGTGGAAGTGAAGTGAACTAACTGCAACAAAAATTGTTCTGTGCATAGGGTATTGAACAATTAACATAGTCATTGAAAACAGACTCTGGTTAAGGTGCCAACTTCAGCTTCCAAACAAGAGTCATTCCAAGCTGCACAAATATTATACTGCAAATGCTAAGTCAGTGAACATTAGAGTGGGTCACCCATGAGCCCATACTGTTGTCATAGGTTAGCAAACTGTTAGATGAAAGTCACGTACCATGCCAAGAGCACATCTCATAATCAATGGACTAGCCAAGCTCATAAATGGTCCAAGCACTTCCAGCGTAGGAAGTCCATACCATCCAACTTGAAGTGGAGGTGGCTGTGGCTCGTCATGGCTTTCCTGTAATGTCCTGGAAGTCTTTGAGATCCGCATCAATGCTCGCATTAGTAGCAGTACTGCCACACATTGTGACCCCAGAGTTGCCCATGCTGCTCCTGCAACACCCCTGCACATCAACTAGTGTGATGCTTAAGATAAATGAAGCATACAATCAATGCATGCGGCAAATAAATACGCAGGCTGTCAAAAGGCAGTTCAGGAGAGAACAATGGTTCCACATAACAGAATGTATCAGTAGACCATTTCTTTTCTTGGACAGGAAAATACCTTGGCGATGAGTTAGGAGTTATTATAGAAAACCCACACAGCATGTTGTCTGCTCTCCTTAAAAGTAATGTTGTTGCTTTATGGAAGCCAGGAACTTTCACAAAGGAAATTAGAAACACAGGCAACCTTAAAGATCTGAAGGGGAAAATCCTGAAGTAACTTCATACCAGCCAAGCCAAAGAGTGAAGATGAGATCTCCAGCTAGATTGAATGCTGCAGCCATGGAGTTGATAGCAAGTGGAGTACGGGCATCTTGACGCCCCAAGCATGCTCCTTGACCTACAATCAAGACCAGCACTGCTGGTGCTGCATTGTGCAATCTTCAACACAAGTCAAAGCTTGCTAGAACACAATGCATTTTGAGGAAAAAAAAACATACCCAACAACAGAGAACAGTCCTTACAATGGAAAATGTCATTCAGGGCTGAGTCAAGAGAAATATACCAGAGAGAGCACGAATTCGAAGGTAAGTAAGTGCAGGTTTCAGATAATCATTTCTAGTCCCCATGAGCACCAGCAATTGTGGAGCAAATAGCTCCATCAACACTACAACAGCAAGACCAAAAACTACAGCCAAAAACAGCGCATAGCTCAGGAGCTGTGATGCCTGTCAACCAATGTCCAACCACTGATTAACTACACCATGATCCAGCTAATCAGATCATTGTCAAACAAAATTTGCAAATCCATGCCCATGACCAAATCTGCTTATAGTGACAGCTGGAAATTGCATGTCAGTTACCTGTAACTGCTGGCCTTGCTGCTCTCCAATTGTGGAGCCCTCAGGTCCCTCAGGTCCAACAGTGGCTATCAAGTTGCATGTGGCTGCTCCCAGAAACGAAAAGATCTGGCACATCAAAACCCTTGTTTTTACTCACACAGATGGTGATCAGCAAATCTTCAGATTATCTGCAAGATTGACCCAACAATTCACAGTTGCAGGTTGAAGAGTGTGACTAGACTCAGGCAGTGAAGCAATGTAGCAGAATCCAAAAATGAAAGAAGTGATGCTTCTTCTTTGCTCACGTGAGTAACCATCCTGAGGTAAAACTAGATGACTCAACTGTCATTGCCAAACCACTTGAGAACAGCTCTACTTCTTGGGTGTGCAACACATCATCTCTCTAACCACCAATGCAATGCCAGCAAAGCAGTGACATCAAGTGTGGGGTATTATTCCAGATCTTATTGAAGTAACTGACATAGCTGAAAACTGATTGAGTAGTCAGACTCAACCTGGAAAACAAAGTTGAAAATAGAAGTGTTGGGACCAAGTGCAGCAAGTTGAATGGAGTCCACTTGGCCAACACAGCCAGTATCAATCAAGCTCATTATTGGGTCTGACAGCCTGCCAGCCATTTGTTGACAGTATGAGGATGACAGGAGCGATAATGATGTCTGCATCCTGCATTTCTCTGTCTAATTGATAACCTTGAATGGAATCTCGATGGATGAAGTGGCAAAAAACTTACACAGCTCCCACTGCAGGCAATGCAAGATTAATGACACTTTTCAATACAGCCTCCTCCTCCTCCTGTGCTTTCTGGCCTGCTTGCATACCACTTGGCACAATGCCATCCTCAGAGGAAGCAAGAGTCATGAAAACCCTACCAATCCAATGCTATATACAGTGAGCATATGAAACTACATGCAAAGACTATCACCACTTCCAATCCAGTGACAATCTATCAATGTCCTATGAGCATAACACAACTCCAGATACAAGATTTTAAGAAAATCTCTTTGCAAATTGCTTGCGGAAATCCGCAATTCAAACCTTGGAAGCTAGCAGCTTCAGCAGCAGCAGTTTGAAAGCTTGAACTGCAATCCTCCTCCTCCTACACATGATGAGCAAGGTTCATTCACATCAGAAGCCAAATTCACTTGAAAAAAATCCCCCTAGTGCCATGCATGCTCAAAAGATTTCCCTGGAGAGGAATACAAGTCTGGTCCGACATAACCTTACTACTCCTGCAATTGAAAAGAGAAAGCCAAAAACCTTACCTGATCATGAGAGGAAGATGCTGACAAATTGTCGACCAGACCTGCATTCCTACAAAACAATTCTCCATCTGTAAGCGAGCGGTTGCACGATGTGGTGAAGAAGGAGAAGGAGGAAGGAGGGGAGCCAATGGAGAAACTGCCACCCGGCGAAGAAGAATCAAAAACTGCCGCTACTGCCGCTGCTCCACGAGTATCATTTGTACATGAGGAGAGCAAGGAGGAGCGAGTAATGAGACTATGTAACCCCACAGCAGCAGCCGCAGACGACGGCATTGTCATAGCCATTCTCAGTCTCGAAGGCCGCCACACATAACATGAATGTCCAAGAATTTGCCAACAGAGTACTCTTCTACTCTCACAACCTTGCACCATCATCTCCGTGTCTGTCTGTCTGTCTGTCTGTCTGTTAGTTATGCAACTGTGTCGAGAGAGAGAGATTTGAAGCGGAGAGGAAGGAATGAACACAAATGCGAGGCGGACAAGTGCGCAGGTTGGCGATGGAGTTCGTGTAAGAGAAAGAGTGTGGCAGTTCGGAAGACGAGCTTTTCCTCCTCCTCCTCCTTTCACTGGTAGTTGGTTAGGCGGATGAAAACTGGGGATCAAAAACACTCCCTACTTCCTTCGAAAGAGAGGACGACTGGGGTTGTGTTTTTGGCCTTGCCTACTACAAAGCCAAGGATATTGTGTTTAGATTCATTATAGAGTATATATATGGTAGCTTAAGGCATTTTGGCCCTTAGGTAATAATAATAGGCCTATTTTTATATGAGGATTTTTGAAAAGGTGATAATTTTGGCTTGTGTTGAAACTTGAAATTAGTTATAGAGTTCTATCTTGAAGAATTTTGGTTTTTTTTTTTTAGAGCATTTTCTTAAAATTATATTTTTGCATGGTGAAATATTTGAGTTTTTATAATTCTTCTTTTGCCTTTAAGATACTTTTTAATGTAAATGGCAAGGCCACAATGTGACACACCCCCTTGTTTTACTCTTGTGTACTCATCTCCAGTGAGAGTGAGAGCAAAAAACCAACCCCACCCCACCCCCCAAAAACCCATTGAACGTTGAATCTATTTGAATTTGACCTTCTTTCCACAATAAAAATTTAAAAAACTAGTGGGTGCCCGTGACCTTTGACCACTGTGAAGTCCTCGGTTTCTTTAAACTTAGTTCATGTTTTAGTTTTTTTTAGAAACTTTTAACTTTTTTATTTTTTTATTTTTATGTGTTTTTTATTTTTATTATTATTTTGTATAATAAAAATAACGTTTGCACTGCAAGAAGATCATCCAGACGGTTGCTGCGGGTCGCCAGCAGGTCCAGTGGACGGGTGTTTGCGCTGGTCGCTTTGCCCTGCCCTACCTTGTTTGTCACCACAGACAGACACCACTGTTGCTTTAATATATAAAATTCCTAGGACATGACTTGATGTGTGTTTAAAAGACTGTGAAGCACGGCTTGGATTTTTTCCTTTGTATTTTCACCTCCCTTACCTGCCTGAAGAAACCTGTTTTGTTTTTAGCAAGCGAGATCTTCTGAGGTGGAAGTTACCAGCCAGCCTGTCACTATTTCTAAAAAGTGAAAAAAAATCCCAGCTCTGCTCTATGTAGGAAAAGGACCTGAGTACACAGGCCCTTCCATAATTTGAGAGTTATGCCTGAGGCCGGTAGGCCAAGGGAACAAGTTGAAGTCTCCTCTACTCAAGGTGTCAAGGGACACACAGGCCCTACCAATAGAAAGAATCAAAATAATGGAAAAAGAAATTAATATTTTTGGAAACCTTTTGATGACAATCAATTCAGTATTGGATGGAAAATAAATTGATGATTTTTTAATGTAATTGAAGAATAATTAATTTTTTGCATCCATTCATTGAATGGTTTTTGGTGTAGTCTTGTAATTGGGAATGTAAATTACGTGATTGATCATTAGCATTATTTCAAGTATTAGGATTATATTCAAATATTTTGCGAAAACAAATTAATGACATCATTGAATGGAAGATGTTGAGTTTTTTAATTAATTGGTGATTTATGAAAAGATTTCATGAAAAGCCCAAAAAAAAATAGTGTTTTTTTAATCTCCATGAAGAATAAATGAAATATAATAAAAAAGGTGTAATATGTTTTTTTTTTTTGATGATTTGTGTTATAATGAACAAAAATACCACTAAAATAAAATTATTTAAATGTTTTAGATGACAATATATGCACATATATCTTTAAATGATTGAAGTAATAGACGTCATTAAAATTTTGTTTAAAAAGTTAGAAGTTTTTGTAATTTTATTTGGATTGGAATCTATTTTTTGTTTGAAGTTTGTTCATCAATGGATGGTATAATCAATTGAAAAATATGGTTATGTAATTTGAATGCAAAGTATATAGGGTTATGATATGTCCAATAGGCTTGTGTAGGGTCCAATATGACATTGTTGTGTTCATGCATTAATTCAAATATGGTTGATTTGTGTATTATTAGGTGTTGTGCTTTGTATAAATGTAATATGGAAATCATGGGTATTCATGTAATTTTGTAATGTTATTGATTGAATTGTATTCATCAACATGTTTATGCTAAAATCACCAATTATTATGGTTGGACAATTTGTAGGAATCTTTGTAATTATGTTTTTAAAAATGGAAATGAAAAAAATTGCATTCATTTGTTGTGGTTTGTAAATTACAATTATGTGTAAAGCTTGTCATGTGTTTTCATTGAAAAAATAAATAAGAAATGGAGTGCCTGAATTTATTTTTGAAAATGTATGTGATAAAACCATATTTGTATCATATAATACCATTGTGCCATGTTGGTCATAACATGAAAGAATTTTGAATTTATTTAAAATAACATTTTTAATTTCTTGATGTGTTTGAATATTTTGTATTTTTGTTTCATTTAAACAAAAGAATATCTGATGCAAATAAATTTGGATCATTAAGAATGTCTTGAAAATGCAATTTTAAATAATGAGTATTTAAAGATTATATGAAATAATTTTTTTATGATATGATTTTAAAGAGGAAATTATTATTTTGTATTGTATTGGTGTTTTTAATTGATGCATTTATTCTTGTACTAAAATATTTACTTGGAAATTCTTGTTGACAATGGAGAAAGTAAATATGAATGTTTTTTAGAATGGATTTGAAATATTGCAATATATGTTAAACCATGTTTTGTTATGCCAATTGGATCAAATGTAAGATGATCAAAAGTTAAACCTTGTGTTTGATGAATAGTTTGTGTTGTAACTAATTAGATGGGGAATTGAATTCTTGTGATGATATGATAAAGATTATTATCACTTTTGCAATTTTTTGTTTTATTAATGTCCATTTCTTGTCAATTGTAAAGAATTGTTTATAAACGTGAGAGTTTTTTATACATGTAATTATTCCAATTTGTGAATTATAAAAATGTATCAAAATCAATGGTTTAGATTATTTTATATATAATCTTGAAAGGCACCATTTGCACCATTAACAAGACCATTTGATGTTGCATAATTACTAGCACACAATTCCACTAACATATTTTTTTAAAGTAACAATTCATGATGAAGGTCATTAATAGGAAATGGTAACATTAGCAATTTGAAACAAGGACATGTTTCAAAATAAATATCTTTTGCGAAAAATTTAAATGTTTCACCAAATGTTTTGTCATATGCAATTTTGTTATGGGCAATGGTTTCAAGGTTTGCGTAAAATAAATGTGGTAAATGTGGTTATCCATTAGTGGTGGTCTTAAACAATAATTATTCATAAAATGTATGTCTTCATTTTTTTGTGAAACAATTCAAAACCTATTTAAAACGTTAATAAAGTGAATATCATTTCGTTTCATAATTTTGTGCAATTCATAACATTTTACATTTTCATGCCAAAAATTAAAATATTAACTCTGATATTTTTCAATCAAAAAATCCATGAATCTCAAACTAGAGGTGTTTGATAAAAATCACATGTCATTATTACATCAAGACCACCCATAAATTGGTTATGATTTTATTTTTTAAATTCGTAATCTATGGTCAATAAATGATAACATTCTATTGCCAACTAATGAAATTTCATTTATATTTAACAAATTTAGTTGATCATAAATTTTTATTAAACTATCAGGTTTTTCATCACTTAATGTTTTGAGTTCATTGAATTTTTTGTTTTAAGGAATTGCAAATGTTGAATGAATGATCATACCATTAATGTTAAATGCAACTTTTCCAGTGTATGTTAATTTCATGATTTCTAGTTTTATAAAAAGGTTAGCACTTGGAAATTTTTATATAATATTATAATATAAATGTTTGGAAGAATGTTTTTATTAAATATATAATATCATTCATAATGAATCATTGTTCATCATTAATTTTTTTCATATTTGTTGAAAATTCTTCGTATGGAATGCATTCATCCACTTGTTGAAAAAGATCATGAATTTGTGTGTGTATGTGTGTGTGTGTGTGTTTATTTTAAATAATAATATTGATGAATATTCACATGTTAAATCATATAGTTCAACTTCTTCAATATTTGTAAACATGTTTAATTTCAGGTTACTTACATCAAAATTTATTTCATTCATAATAATATTTTCCCATTCATTTATTTCTTTTTTTGGGTGTATTATTGTGCCTAAGATTGTAAATTATCCCACTCATCAGCATAGTCATTTAAAATATCGAAATTATATACAAATTGTTTTTTAATTTTTCAACGTCACTTTTTTAATTTAGATAAACATCTTTCCATGAAAGATGTTGACCTTTTAAATCATTTTCTAATCCATGAAAAGCCATAAATTAAGTAATAATTTTTTATAATATTTTTACAATTATTTATGAAGATTAAATGAAACCCACCATATAATTTAATTACGTTTATAAATTTTTTATGATTTAGTATCAAAATTAGCAAATTTTTTTGTTAAAAATATATAGTTTAATGATTCATTTCATGTTTTATGTTTTTCAATTAATGATCTATTGGATTTGGAAATAATCTATTTAATATTTTGTGGTAATAAAACAAATGTTTTATTATTTTCTTCACAAGTATTTATAAATTGTAGTGATATAATGAGTTGGATAAACATATATGTATTGCTTGTTGACTTAACATTTTTTTTCATTTAAAAATGCATTTCCTAGTTTTTAAACTCATTTAGATGCTTTAGTTTATTCACATTCACATTTCTCCTGATTTCATAACTTTCTGCATGGAAACATGGCAACCTTTTTGAAAAATTTCCAAATAGTTCCATCAACCATTTTGATTAGGACTTTTTTTTTCAACAAAATAACAAGTTTTTCCCACAAAAAAATTCATTGATATGAAGCAATGTTAAACACAAAAATATGCATCAAATGATTAAAATAGACAAACTTTTAACAAGAGCTACAAAGATTGTGTGATTAATATTCTTTTAAAATCTAAATACTAATTGACCACGCCAATTGATTGACCACACATGATAAAAACCAAGAAATGTGGTTAAGAAGACAAATGATGTCCTTAGGGTACCTTGAAGTTATGGAAAGATTCCATAGATTTCATTGATTGTATTTTATTAATTATTCTAACCAAACGTATTTGATGCTAAGGGTTGAGAATTAAATGAACAAACAACTAAAAGAACAAGACTCAAGAAGCCTATTTAAAAAGTGATGAACATTATATATGTAGTTTTAACTTAAAAGTATAATAAATTGATTTTTTTGACTAAGAGTGAAGGAATGAAAGTTGCACAAGGGAGAAATATTGTAACATTAGCTTTGAACAACAATGCAAATATTTGAAAAAATCAACAATTTAAAAATAATATTTAAGTACCCCAACAACTATAGAAAATAGAAGGGGAGAAAAATTGTTAATAATAATTCTTGAACAATTAAAAAACCCTAAGATGTGAACTTTGAAAATCATTTTTTTTTAACACTCAACCATTCTTTAAAAAAATGTTAAATTCTTAAAATTTGGCAATCCACAAATCATTCACTATCACCAAGATAATTTTATAGTAGTTTAACCACTTGAAATTTTTTGAAACAACTAATTGCATTCATATGTAAATTTCATGGGGTTTTTTGGAACTTGCAAGTTGGACAAGAGTGGGAAGATGAGAACCAAACTTTGTTTTAACACTCTTAGGGTTATTGAAAGGATTATAAAATTTAAACTTTAGATGTCGACAAATTTGACTTTACATATGTCTTTTCAAAATAGTTAATTCATTGAATATTAGCAACAATTCAATTTGTACACACAACACAAAGTCATCACTTCATCTATGCATGTAAATAATGACAAGAAAGGCAACAAAGAAGAAACATAATCTATCTACGAAGGAAGGTAGTTCGACCATTTTGTTTGTTTGTCATGTTGAGATCTCCCAAACCATGGTGCCTCTTGCTATGCTTTTAGTATTTTTGGAAAGCCCTCAATGAATAAAGGTGAAATAACTTGGTTCCATGCTTTTTTACCTATTTTGAAGAAGTTATTAAATATTGAACATTTTTTTCACTAAAAATACATTTAAATCAAAAGTAAAAATCATAGTAAAATTTGGGTGTGCTTTTTGTATTACTAAAAAGTGCTCAATGAGTAGGATTTAATGAAGGTGATTTGGAGTTTTTAGACCTAAGGTGTGGAAAATATTGAATTTAAAATAGTTTTTGTCATTAAAAATTCAATTCAATTCAATTCAATTAAAAAAAAAGGTCTTGGAAGGAAATTTTAGTTGGGTGCACCTAGTTCACACTTGGGCCAACAACACAAGTTACATTAGTTGTGGTTAAAAGATGCTATTATGGTTAAGTTTGAATCATCAACTTGACAAAACCAAAGATTTCATATCCATTCATTAGAATTCCATGCACTCAATGTATCAATGCATTTTTGTTACTTAGAAACAATTTTTTTTTGTGAGTAATGTGTATATTGGGGCAAATTTTGTTTATTTTTTGACACAATAATTGGACTTTCTCTGTTTCTCTAATGTGAATTCCAATAATTGGAATGCAATTATGAATTGGTTTACAATTTATCTACAATTCCTCAATTGTTCTTAACAAATTGTTGAACCATATGTGGTCAAGTTTTGTGAACCAAATATAGTTTGTAATTTTTCTTTTATTAAAGTTTCATTTTATTAACATAAATTGGAATAATTGGATTGTCTTCGTAGCATGTTTTTTCAGGCCATATATGATTCTTTTGAAAAGAAAGAAATCACCTCTTATAAATATAGGACAAAAGGTTTAAAATCTTTTTATATATTAGTTGAGAATTGTGAAAGAATTTTTTTCAAAGATAGAGACTAATGACGTAGGTAGCACTTTTATCATGTTGAGAAATACAACATTGGAGACATGGATGCGGTGGAAAAAAATCACTTATCAGGAATGGAGCATTTTAACATGTGTTGTTGCTGTACATTGTCAATCAAAATATACAACCCATATCCAGTAGAGACAAATCTGTAATGAATCAGGTCTATGTGCACGATATTAGTGAGAGAGGGCCCATGTTCTCAAAGCAATTCTTTGTACACAATTGGTTTTGAGAAAGAGGGAATATGAACTGTGAATATGATAAGTTGGTGCAAGAAGAAAGTTTTCCACTCCCAGGCATTCACTGAATTGAAGGACTCGACAATGAACTCCAGTAGATTTCGAAGGAACAGAGAGTTCCAGAGAAAAGAAGTTAGTAAGCAATCCCTCCAGTTATTCCATTTCCATCATGGCGGAGACTGTCTGTCAGCCAGTAGCCATCCCAATTGCCTCCCACTCTCTGAAGCAGAATAAGAACCAGCATTAAGCAACAAAAGATTGTTTGACTTTGATCCATTCAACGAAAGGAAATCTGTAAGGGAGTTGCAGCATCATGGGATCCCTTATTCCTCACCCCTAAATTTCCACTATATATATTTCAACATATGTAACATTTGAACATGAGATTTCTGTATACAGAACAGCTAAAGCTTTTCTCATGTTTGTCTTAAACTTCTGGGATTGTTAGTAGAGGACCGCTTTTACCTGAATGAGAGTAAACTCAAAGACTTCCTCTTCACCAGGTCGAGCTCCACTTATCCACACCCTTTGTTTAAAACAATGCTGTAATTCGCCTCCCCACACACAAATTTCACTATCAAATCATTCAACTGAAAAAATCAGCTTTTCCATACTAGGTCCAAAGTGGATTACAGAGTGAGGAAGAAACATGAGAAACAACTTGTCATACTGTCAAACCCTATTTGTTCCTTCCCTTGTGCCCAGCTTTAGGAAGGGCCAAGCCTGTAACTAACTCTCAGTCAGCAGACCAACATGGTTCCTACCCATTACGTATGCAGCCGGAGTGCAACTGAATTGTTACATGGCACAGTCACAATGGCTGAGTCAAGTGTAAATGAAATGCAAACCTCATTAACATAAAGGCTGCTCAAAACACGCCGTTCTGTATGACTCAGCAATACACGATACGTGGAGTGATGGAAGATCCGCCGAAACCTCTCAAACTGCCATCCCCATGATGTGATTCCACAGCAATTAGAATTCAACTTGAAAACATGGAAACTGCACTAGGCAAGACAACATCCATGTTCAATCCCCTGAATCAACAGGCCCTGATCATCCTCCAAGTGATCAGATGCTACCACCAAGGACCAGAGATGACATTGTTGTTTCTACCCTTCAAATGGAGTTCACTGATAACTATTTTAGTAAATCATGGGAAACAGTTAATTGAATCAATATCTGCTAGCATGCACCACAAGGATCTTTGATTTGTGAATGATGTTCTGATGAGGAAGCAAAACAAAGTAGTGAGATGTGGAGTTTCACCTGGCCTAAGTCAAAGAAGGGACCAAAATACTCAGAGCGTTTAAATGGATCAAATCCTGCAAACTGGGAATGTAAAACCACCAGGATAATTTAAAACATCTGCCTGTGAAAAGTATAGCCCTTTTTCTTGCTTAGCTTTCATTTCCTCCTTCCTCTAATGATCCAAGAAAACACAAAGGACAGTAGGCTTTTTCCAGCCTCCAGTGGTCACAACAAATTGATGTTTCTAAAATTTATGCACTCAAAAACTACAAAAGTCTAAACCCAACTAATGGAAGGAGGGAAAAATTTGACAAGTCTCAATTTTTCAGTGAACATGGATGAAGTCCCAATTTCTGTTGCATTGTGGGTGAAGGAGAAATGGAGATAAAAAAAGAATTACCCTGTACATGACCTCCACGCCATGATCAGCATATGGGATGTCATTGTCATGAAGAGCATTGAGTTGCCGAAGTGCAGTCTCCTCAGCTGTCAACTACAACCCATTCCCTGTCAAAGTTTCACCATGAATGGGGAGCACACATATAGGCTAAAAGCCAAGTTCAATCCAGGCAATTTCACATCAAATTACAAGAGTTGAAAAATCCTTAGTTCCCAATCCCAGTTTCACAGCTAGCTAGATGCCTTTGGAGACCCTATTAGCAACAGAGAATTTTCTGTGATTTTTTGAGGCAAGATTGATGAAGTGCGAAGGTGAAGAAACGTGTAAAGGACACAAATGAAAACACATGAGAAATTATGGGAAGATTAACAAGAAATTGCAGATAAACCACTGCAAAAAAAGCTCCTCCTGGTCTAAAGTATTCATATCATTTCACAGCAGCTCAGCACTTTCTGCCCCGTAGCAATTCTTACATAATGAAAAATCCGTGAGTGAGCTCTTCCAAGAGATTTACAGAATCAGTGTTGCAAACAATCTCTTTCTTTGATCTGGAGAGTGCAATTAATCATGAAAGAAAGAAGTGCTGGATATTCCGACTCAGAGATAGCAAACACTCTCTCTGGGGATTTTGGGAATTACTACTCCGGGACGAAGATCAGCGTTAGGGTTTTAAGTTAGGGTTTAGGGAAGCTTACATCGAAGCTAGGTCCAAAGGGTTTATCGTCGCGCGTCTTAGTCCTGCGCTCAAGATCCCATCGCTCAGTCATCAGATTCTTGATCATCAACGGTATTCTTCCGCATAATTAGAAACAAACCTCGCACAATTCAAGCATCTTCAGAGCTTTCAAAGAGAAGTACGAGCGGAGAAAGGGATTAGGGGCGGGAGCTTGACAGACCAAGTTGCTGGAAGAAAGTCAGGTACGTCCCCTGCAGCAACCACTACTGTATGAGATACCGGTCTTCTTCTTTCAAGCTTGTTGCTGCTTCGCGATTTGTGAGAAAATTGCTTGATTTGGTTCCATGTGCTCGGTGTTGAAACACCCACACCCGAGAAACTTGAACATAAAGAATGGCAATGCTGAATTCGAGGTCTGGGCTTGACCACAGGTTGGAAAACCCGCTGCGATAATGCAAAACTGGAAGGAGAAGAAGAAGAAGAAGAAGAGAAAACAATTCCCGAATCCATGATTCGAAAGGGAAGAGAGAATAAATTCGGTCTCCTCCTCTTCTCTGCTGTCTTCTGGAGCTGAAAAACAAAAGCTAGAGCATGGTCCAGAACCTAGATGTTGTGCAGACCACCCATGATTCTCCTCTCTCCGTGCTCCAACAAAAGCTTGTTCAGAAAAAGTGCTCGTTCCTGACCGGGGGCTCGGACGCACACGACCGCCTGGGGCGAGAGACGGAGGCGGCGGAGGGAGGGAAGCGTGCCGCTTGAGAGAGCCGACCGCACGGTTACCGCACGGTTACCAGTCATAGAGTACAGTAGGCGAGATTTTCTTTTTTTTCTTTTTCATTCACATTTTTTAAAACCACAATTAAAAAACTACAAATTAAAAGTGCTAAAAGCAAGTGTTTTTGGAGGTTTTCAATAGCCATAATTCGAAAAAAAATTTAAGAAAAAAAAACACCAGGATTTTTGTACATGGTCAAGTGGGTAGCCAAAAATAGAAGAATGTTTCTAAAAATTACCTTCATATTTAGCTTGTAATCAAATTTGGCTATATCTTCCTATGGGCGATTGCCACTTTAACTACATCACAAAATTGATCCCCCCCCTCCCAAAAAAAAAAAGATTGTTCAATAGGAGCGCTAATGAGATAGCATGCCATTGGATAAGAGATCTGCAGTTATATTACATATTTTGCTACCTTGTGACATTTTTGCTCCCTCCCAAAGAACCTTTTTGCACTCGTCATTAGTTGGTTGAACGTCATAACTTACCCTCTGCTGCTCTCTGTGCCATAACCCTACTTCAAAAAGAATGAGGTGTGTTTTCTTTCTCCAAACTTCAAACTTGCATCCAAATAAATATATATATAAAAGTGAAAAAAAAACACTTTATTTTTATTATACAAAATAATAATAAAAATAAAAAACACATAAAAAATAAAAAATAAAAAAGTTAAATTTAAAAAAAAAAAATTAAAACATGAACCAAGTTTAAAGAAACCGGGGGACTTCACAGTGGCCGAAGGTCACGGGCACTCACTAGTACTTTTGGAACTCTCATACAATATGAAAATTTTCTCTTATTTCACCACATTGACCAACCCAATGTTCTTCACTATTTATTAAGGTGAAGGTGTTAATGACTTTAAAATGAGATCACTGGTTCCCTAATTATGAAGAATATTCTCAAAAGCCTGGGCTATATAACTAACCCTTGATAATGGAATATTCTCATTACTATGGTCAAAGAGAATTACGAAATTAAATGTTCTAAATGTTTTGTTCCCATGATGGTTGCCCATCATGGTCCTTTCTCATGCCATGTTGTGATCCCTCACCGAAGATGTTATTGTCATATGAAATAGGCATTGTGGTTGTGCTAATGTCGGGCAGCATGTTGCCTCACTCCCTTGAATGGGCTCATTGAGGAAGGTTTACCGAGCATAATCGGCAGCTGTTAAACACATCCCCCACCACCGTGCTGAGTATGTGACTCTAAAAAAATATTTCTCACATTCAAGTTTCCATTGCTTACTTTTTCCCAACCCCACCAATAAAACTGAAACTTGGACTGCAAAGACCGGAGAGACTACCTTATTACCCTAAGGTCAGTTTCGTCATTAAAATAATCCTCAAAATACTGAAATGAAATTTTGTAGAAAATATGAAGTTGACATGTTGAAAATCATCATAATAATTATTAGAGGCTAAAATAATTTCACTCCTCATAATAAGAATATTATAGTACATAGATAATGGAAAAAATATATAATTTCAAAATTTAAAAACGAATTCATTTTTTTGGAAAAACAATAATTATTTGTTTCGTCAATGTGGAAATTTGACCCTAGTAGGCTATTGTAGGAGGGAGACTACTAATAGCAACCCACATGGACCAATCAAAACTATCTAGCCAATCAAAAACAGAAGTACAATCATTAAATAAAATTTTGGACTCTTCCAGGGCTCGTCAGGGCTATAAAAAGGTGTGCATATTTTTTTTTAAAAATGGTTATAGGGTGGCTTGTTGACCATGGGCACAAGGTACCCTACCACCACCAAAGTTCCCAACTCCCAACTGAATGATTTTAACGCCACAAAGCTAATTTCTAGTAGGTGTAAAGCTGCAGGTGTACCAGAGAACGCATGCTAGAGAGCGTGTTCCCTAGCCTAAAAGTTTTGAAAGTTGCCCTATGCTAAAAGTTTAATAGTAAAAGAAGCGAAGAACTTTTTGTTTTTGGGCATCGTAAATTGTTTTTTTTACGAACTCGGGGGGTCCGCTTTTACACGCAACTATGAACTCACGTGGTCCACTCGCTCGCGAAGACTGGCGTCGAAGACGGCGCAACCAACCATCCAACAGGGATGCCGATTACCGGACGGAATGGCGGTCACTGTGGATGAACCTTGTGTTTGAGTAAATAAAAAACATCCTGCGCAACTTTCATCTATGTGCAGTCGTCATGACACAACATCCAACCAGTAGTTAATGTAGGGATGACAATTACAGGACAGAATAGTGTCCCGTATGGACGAACGTTCTGATTTTTGAGTAAAAATATCTTTTGGCACAACTCATTGATGTCCTTCTACTTTCATCCATGTGCAGTCGTCATGGCGTAACATCCAACGAGTCTATAGTTCATATAGGAATGACGATTATCGGATAAAATAGCGTCCCATATGGATGAACTTTCTGTTTGAGTAAAAAAAATATCTTGCACAGCTCATTGATGCTCTCTACTTTCATCCATGTGCAGTCGTCATGACGTCCTATGTACATGAACCTTAGCAATATCTCACGTAGCTCATTGATGCTCTCTACTTTTTCATCCATGTGCAGTCATCATCTTCCTCCTTTCTCCCGGGGCTTTGGGGGTGTGGGTCGGGTTTCTGACCACCACGGGAAAAAAACAGTCCAAGGTGCTTCCTGCAACGCTTTTGCAGCAGCGCTTGTTTTTCGTAAAGCTTGTAAAATCCAGCGTCGAAAGAAAGGCGGTTTGGGAAAACTCTTCCCCTTCTCTGTCGTCGGTCGCGAGCGGGCGTATGCGTTCGTTTTCACCGCACAATACCGACTATTTTCTCACCTCCTCCAACGCTCAGGCACGTTATTATTGTTATTATTATTACTATTATTATTATTCCTCCTCCTCCTCCTTTTGTCCGGGTCTTCCTCTTGCGTTTAATCGATTGTTGTAGCTTTTGCTACGAGTTGGCGTTGAAGACTCGAAGAAAAATCCTAAGGTTCTCTCGGTTCTGTCGGATCCTAGCTGTTTGTGTTTTTCCGTTCATGTTTGCGTTACAGCGCGCTCTCTGATCTCCGCTGGTGGCTAGCTTAAGAACGCTTCGCGTTGACAGGATGTCGTTTTTACGGTTTTCAGACATTTCAAGGATAACACAGAATCTTGTACAACGCTGAACAGATTAGGAAAAATTGCTAGTCTTCGTTGATATCCAAGAATGGAGCACCGTTTTTGCTGCTAAACATTTAGACGTGAGTGGAAGCTGCCGCCATCTTAGCTGTACTCTTTCCTAAACGGACCGGGCTGGGGTTTGAAAAATCCTCGGTCGTTGCGAGGTTTCGTAGAATCTAGAGAGAGTTTGTTGTGGAGACTTATGTTAAGGTTGCAAGCTACACCGAGGGACAAGAGCTGTGCGCCTTTATCACCTGGAAATTTCGCGGTTTGTTGCTTTTCCAAGGCATTCTAGATTGAAGTTTTCGACGAAGGAGGAAGGAGGTTGACCTTTTGAACATGGCTTTTTTAGCTCAAGCCTCTGCGTCTAGAGAAGTCATGGCGAGGGAGAAGCGGCCGCTGGTGAGAGATGCCACAAGAGTCGATGGCATGCCGGAAGAGAAAAGACAGCGGCCCGCTCTTGCGAGGTCTGAACTCTGTACCCCTATTTTTTCTAGCATTACTTCACCCTCGCTGCAGCTCCTATATTTCATGCTGGAGGATTTTCATGCACTGTACATTGACGTTTGTTGGTTCTCTTTGTCTTTCATAGGATAAATGCTTCAGGGTGGGATTTGGTTTGCTTTCTGTATGTCCGTACTGCAGGAGCTTCTCTAGGGATTTTTTGCTGCTAAATTGTAAGTACAAAGAAGAAATTACTTTGCAGCTTGATATTGATTACGGATTCTCTTGTTGCAGTGTCATTGTTGAAGCAGTGAAGATGGATAGTCTTCAGAAACTGTGCTCAACCCTTGAACCTCTACTGCGCCGGGTGGTAAGTAGTTCTGCGGTCCTGTTTTTTCCTTTTTTTTTGGTTCATATTGTGAATATTTAGGGGTTTTTTCTTTCAACAAAATTTTTTTGCATAGGAGGAGGAGATTGTGTTAAATATTACACTTGGTTGACAAATCCTCAGGTGGGAGAGGAGGTTGAGCGTGCACTTGCAAAGTTTGTGCCACCTAAACCAGGTTTCCGGTAATGTTGAAATCATGGTCATTCCCTTTGCAGTTAGTTAGATTGCTGAAAGCTAGAAAATTTCTGTTGTCTCTTCCTTGTGTCTCAAAGCATTCCTTGTCTGAGGCCTGTTCTTTGAACCTGTGTGTAGTTGGGGGAAAGAGGTTGGTAAATCTGGATTGTTGAGATGTTAAATTCTAGTGTTGACTGCATGTTGCAGCCCATCTCCAAAAAGGATACAGGGGCCTGACCAGCGAGATCTGCGCCTGCAGTTCAGGAACAAGTTAGCTCTCCCTCTATTCACAGGAAGCAAAGTAGAGGGAGAACAAGGAACTGCAATTCATGTGGTGTTGCTGGATGCCAGCACAAACCAGGTTATAACTTCAGGTCCAGAATCATGTGCAAAATTGGATATCGTCGTCGTGGAGGGTGATTTTGCAGTTGATGATGAAAACAACTGGTCACAGGCAGAGTTTGAGAATGCTGAAGTCAGGGAAAGAGATGGCAAAAGGCCACTGCTAACTGGAGAACTGTCTGTTACACTGAAAGATGGTGTGGGAACACTGGGAGACTTGACATTCACAGACAATTCAAGTTGGATCCGCAGTCGCAAGTTCCGGTTGGCAGTTAAGATCTCTTCAGGAAATTGTGAAGGCCTGCGAATCAGGGAAGCAAAGACTGATGCATTCACTGTGAAAGATCATCGAGGCGAATGTAAGTGAACTGTCTGTTGAAATATGATCCTCATTTTGTGCTGTCAAACACTAGTTTGTGATATTTGACCCAAGAGGTATGCTGTATATGCTAGGGACAGCTATGAAGTTGGAGGGCACCTCATGTCTCTGTGGAGTAGCCTTTAGTGGATGTTCAGAGACCAAGTATTGCCATCAGATCAACTCTGTTTTAAACTGTCAGATTAAATCAGATTCTTAAGCTGCTGTAGCAATCTTGTTCTTTGTACAAGGTTTGTGTTTGGGATTTGTGTCTAGAAGCACTGCCATTCAAACTCTGAAGGATTTTTGATACTTAAGCATCCCTATCCTAAATGTAGCTCGCAAATCCCTGGTTGTTTATTACAAAGTATCCAAGTAGCTAGCTACTGTGCATGTGTTTTGTGCAACTGAATCAATTATGAGGCATGTAGGGTGAGGCGAGTTCTGGTTGAAGAGCTGACAAAGGTCTGGAAGGAATCAGTGAGACTGATGTCATTTCTGATATGTGTATGAGTGCAGTGTACAAGAAACACTATCCACCAGCATTGCATGATGAGGTGTGGCGCTTGGACAAGATTGGGAAGGATGGTGCTTTTCACAAGCGCCTTAACCAAGCTAACATTATGACAGTCGAGGACTTCCTGCGTCTTGTTGTCATGGATCCTCAAAGGCTACGCAATGTAATTTCACCTGCAAAATCTCTTTGGCATGCTTGTTGGCCATGGATCTTATGTGTGGCACAGAGGTCATTTTTTGGATTTGGTGTTAAATAATTTTCACATGCATTTTATTATGCACAAGGCTGATTCAAGGGGGTGTTGGGAATAGACATTGGGGACTGGAATGTCAAACAAGATGTGGGAGGGAACTGTGGAGCATGCTAAGACATGTGTGCTAAGTGGCAAGCTACATGTTTACTATGCTGATGAAAAGCAGAACATTGGTGTCATCTTCAACAACATATTCCAACTGATGGGCCTCATTGCTGAGGGTTCCTATATGTCAGTTGACTCCCTTTCAGATAGTGAGAAGGCAAGTGACTTGTACCAAGGGTGTTTCTTTCTAGATGCAGCAGTTTTTCTTTTTCCCAGGTCCCATGCACTTTTGAGGTTTTCATTGGTGTAGCAAATTCCCCTCTCTTTGTCACAGCTGTATGCTTTGTTCTGGTTGATTTTCTTCACGGCTCTTTAGGGTTTCCTCCCTTTCCTGTTCGTTGACTTTTGTCAGATCTTAAATTTTGATAACCTTATTATTCAGTCATTTCTCAGTTCCATTCAGGGTTACAAAAATTATAGGTATGGAGAAGTTCTCAGTACTTGTGAAGGTATTTTTGCAGGTTTATGTGGACAAGCTGGTGAAAGTAGCCTATGAAAACTGGGAAAATGTTGTTGAGTATGATGGAGAGGCTCTGGTTGGGGTGACAACTTACCCAGCTGTAAAGGGAATGGACATCCACACAGAAGATCCGATCAGTGCTCCAATTCTAAGTCCCCTTCCACTACAATCTGAGAGTACTAGCCAGCAATCAAAAACTTATCAATCAGAGCAGCCAGCACTTACTTCTGTGCAGCACCGGTCATCCACCTCATCAACTGGTTTGTATCCTTACCACACTGTCCCAATCTTAACTGGAATCAGTTGAACATGAAGAGTATTTGGTTGTGATAGTTTGACCTCTTTTACACCTTGTTATCTAGATTGTCCATAAACTTAAGTGGTGATTCTCGTGTTTAGGATATAGCATTGTAGGAACTTCAAGCTGATTGGCCACATAATGCAGGTAGTAGAGCAGCAATGCCTTCATATGGTCCAACCTCATTAGTTACCCAGGCATATGGTCAATCAACTCAGCTTCCATATCCCAAGGAGAACAGTCTGATAGGTTCTGGACTTCAAATGAACAGCAACATAGAGTCAAGGCAACAATCTGCTGTTTCCAGTTCTTCTCAACAGAGCTATGTTGGTAACACTGGCATGACTGGTTTGGCCTTGGGTCCTCCACAAAGTGATCTAACTACCTCGAGCCCTGCAATTTTGGCTCTGGCTCCTGGGATCATGAATGCTTCATCTGGAGGAATCGAATGGCAGTCTCATGTCCAGGATAACTATGCACAAGGTCTGATGGTTGAAGAATTGCCAACCGAAGATGAACTGCGGGCTAGGAGCTTGGAGTTTCTTGAAAATGAGGACATGCACACGCAGATCCAGCAGCTGTTGCGGATGTTCAATACTGGAGAGGGCTCTTTCACAGGGGAAGATCTTAATTTCTCAGGCTCCCAAGTTGGAGTTCCCACTGTAACATCACAGGAAACCCGTGCAAATGGCAAGGCCTTTGTTGGTTGGTTAAAACTGAAGGCAGCATTACGTTGGGGTATCTTTGTTCGCAAGCAGGCAGCTGCAAGGCGGGCACAGTTGGAAGAGGTTGAGGATGAATGAGTTGACATGTTAGAGGTGGGTTAATTTTTTGCCTTCATGACAAGATGTTTACACTGACTTCTGTGACATTAGCAGGAGCTGCTGAAGCCTCTGGTGAGATCAGCAGACACATAGTTTAGGACCACTCTCAAGTGCAATTCAGGACAGCAATGTTAGCGGTTTTTTTATGTGCATGGCATGATGTGGAGGGCAGTTCCACACATCTTCTGAGTTCAAGATGTACACTCAACAAGGAAGCATCTGATGTGCAGGAGTTAGCTCCCAGTGACATTTGCAGTTGCTTTTGGCAATGAACTAATCATTCTTGGTGTGTGACCACAGCTTCTGCGGTCATCTTAGAATAGGATATCCACAGGTGGTGGTTAGGCAGGGGCCTTGGTGGTCATCAATTGTTGCAGCCTCTGTGGATTTGAATCTTTGGTGGTTGTATTTCTGTAACTTCATTTGCTTTCAAGTAGGTTTGGGTAGATAGCATCTTGTCTGTATGGTGTAGGGAAGGATGGTCAAATGATTTTGTCACTCTTTATAGCACCTCTTTTTGTTTTTAGTTTGTGATCTATGATAGTTTTCTGATCAGCTGGCCTTTCAGTTTGTTGATGATGGCCTTTAGATATCTGTCAGCCAGCAAGCTCCTACTGCTATCTGAAAAGAGCTACCATCTGGTCTCTGATGCTGCACCCTGCAACAAAGCATTGAGGTTCATATGTAGAGTAGTAACCAGGGGCTCCCCCATGTCACAAAATAGCGTCTGCCTTGTAATATACTTCACACTAACTTTGTTTTTAACTTTGTCTACAATGGATTTGGGATGTTTGGAACTTCAGACGTTCCTCTATGTTTCACACTGGTGGATAGCTGTCTTATGCAATGGCTGCCATCATCTATTTGGCTGTAAGTATCTCATCTTCTGACCTCAGTGAGCAGTTCAGTATTTAGTCCTGGATTTGTGGCCTCATGCATTTGTGGATAGTGCTTGAGTGCAGTCTTCCTTAAAACTAGACAACATCTTGCAAATGAGTAGTTGTAAGAGGTGGTGAAACTGGTGGATGGCTGTTTTACACGACTGCTGCAATCATCTATTTAGCTGCAAGTATGTCCCATCTTCTTACCTCAGTGAGCAGTTCAGTATTTAGTCCTGGATTTGTGGCCTCATGAATTCTGGTGATACTGATAGAGTGCAGTCCTCTCTTAAAACTGGCCAATGTCTTGCAAGTGAGTAGTTAGTTGTAAGAGGTGGTGAATAATGGGGTGGTTGCTGGAAGAAATCTTGACGTGGTTTGAAATGAAAGTTGGTGCACTTGGGTAGTACAGCTAAGTAGACATCAGACACCTTACTAGGCACAGATGGTACCTAGTTAACTTTAGAAACCTTGTAATGAATCACTGACCTTGGTTAGTTGTGATCATTGGGAATACTTACTCTACAAAATTTGTGTTGGATTCTGCCGGATTTGTTCAATAGTACTCCTTGAAACAGAAGATCAGGAAGTCCACTTCCAATCTTGTGGACCATACTTAACAGTATCTTTGCAGTGCTTGGAAGCTTGTTTCAAATCCGAGTCCTGTTAAAATTAGGCTGATTATGTGAAGTCTAATTGATACTGTTTTGTCCAGCGTTGGTCTTGTATACATATAGGCCTGTGCATGTGATCAACTATCAACATTGGTATTGGGCTTGCACAGTATCAACTATCAACATTGGTATTCGCAGCGGTGGCAAGGAGCCTACCATGCTTACATAACCTGAGGTTAGCCTCATACCATTTTCAAGTACCACCATGGTAGTGACCTGAGAGCGTCTCCACCGATGCAACACACACCTTGTTGGCTTTGTCCCAAACTTGTGATACAGCCATTGGAGAAACTTGTTTTAAGCAAAACTAGTGGCGTGTATTGTTAGCCCAAGTGTGAATTCGTCCACAACTGATTTTTCTTTTCAAAACCTGGATTTTTGAATTTATTTGAATTTATTTGAATTTTCAGCGGCAGAAATCACTTAAAATCAATATTTTCCACATTCTGAATCCAAATCTTACCAAATAAATTCCATTAAATCCTGGTCATCAAGACCTTTCCAACAACACCAAAGGCACATTCCAATCCCTCTGAAACTTTTAGATACCATTTGGTTTAATTTTCAATGAAGAAATCATCCAATATTCAAAAACTTTTGCACCACAAGTCCAAATGTCATGGAACACTTTCCAAAGACACCAAGAACACAATCTGAAGCATCCTAGTTTGGTGGATCTCATAACGACAAAACAAACTACCTTCCTTCATAAATAGATAGGAGGTTGAGAATCAAAGGTAGGTTGAATGAATATAAGGTTCAGGCAAAACTAGGTGAAGTCTAATGCAAAAATTAGTTAAATTAAGTTTATCCAATGCATTTTTCAACTTGTTCTTGATACCACCATGTTTTATCCCATATGCATTGGCCATAGTTCAATTCTCATCAACTAGTAAATTGTGAATTCCATTTTTTTCAGTTTTAGTATAAATTTCATCTTTTCTATTTTACATTATTTTTCTTATTTCCACAACTTCTTAAAAAGTTGTTTTCAAAGTTTTTTTAAAAATCCCATTGGGTTCCATGTGTGATACACATATTGTCAATTACACTTACAATGCTTTTTCCTTTATGAATATTGCTAGTTAGTTGGAATTCTTTCCTTTTTTTTCAAATTCCTTTATTATTTATTTTGATGGTTGAAGGGAAAAATATTAGGTGATTGTTGTACACTATTTTCACTCTTTTTTTTCTTTTTTCTAGATGTCATGAAAAAAAATCTTCATTCTTTTATAAGAAAATGGAAAAGGTTTTTTTTTTCCAAAGACCATATGCAAGTGGCCCCTAAGTTCTAATACAAACCAACAACCACTAAGTTCTAACACGACTGAATGCCCTCTAAGCTTTAAACAACATAGTCCTCCCTTCGCCCGCCCCCGCCTCCTCCCCCCAAGTTCTAACACAACTTGATGACCCTTAGGTTTAGAACGACCATGCAGCCCCATGTTTTAATACAAATCAATGGGCCCCATGTTTAGAACAACTTCAAGACCACCTTTTGTTTTTTTCAAGGATCATATGCAACCCAACAACCCCCGAGTTTAAAACAACCTAATGAAAAAACATAAATAGTAAAAAATGATTGAAAAAAGACGCACACACAAGTATAAATAATTAATAATTACATTGTGAAATTTTAATTCAAAAGACTTTAAATATTTATAAAGGACAAATATAGGATGTTGGCAAACTAAGGTAAACAAAAATAAATAGTTTGTCCAATTTCAATTTTTAAATGATTAAAAAAATATAAGCATAATAAAGTGAATTCAAAATATATTTAAATAAAAATATGAAATTTCATGTCATTACATTTAGTTTATAGTAAGTTATATACAAAATTTGAACAACTTTGGTATCATAAAAATAAATTAAAAGTATGTTTGCAAATGACTAATGGTGTTCAAACCTACTTCACAATGAAATTTTGATATATTATGATTATAACATGCATAATTTGACAATATATAAATATTTTTTAGGTTTTCATTAACTTGAAAAAAATTTAAATCAATATTTCATCTAATTGCAACCCATTTTATAAAATTGAAAATCACATGCAAGAAAATGCATTTAAAAAATATATACTTTAAAAAAATCAAAATGATGGTTTTCAACATTATAATCATAAAATAAGATATTATCATCATATTAATCATTATATAAAATAATATTTTTACTTCTAATACATCAAAGTTTTCTTATGGCTACTTGTGATTTTTTTTACACAAAACAATGAGCCTTTTATTTTATACCTTGCTTTCACCCTATAGTAATAAAATCAATGAAAATCAAAATAAAAGGTTTAAGGTTCAACATTTTGGGTTGAAGCATGAATTGCATTGTTCAAACCCATGTCATTACTTATCCCCCCAAAATCCAAAGGAAAAAAACCAAACCCTTCACAATGCATGTTGAACCTTTTTATTAGTTATATGATATTTCTATTTTGAAAATTATTTCAACTTGGGCTAATACCCATTTTTAAATGTTCGGGTACCTATTGAAAATATCAAAATGTAAAATAAAATTGCACCTACTTACGTTGCCCCCAATAAAAAAAAGTGTTGTAACCTTAGCCTTGGGCTTGCAATCGAAACAAGGGTTTACGTAGGTGCTGGCCAAGTATGAAACCTAGGGGTCACATTTCATGTTCCCGGGAGTGCAAGAGAGTGTGAGGGAATGAACCTTCACACTCCCAAGTGAGCTCGCACTTTGGGAATTGAAGTCCCGGTGGATTCTCGAATTTTTAGAAAGCGATTATAGGGGTCAAAACCCATTGAATTGAGGAGTTCCATATATCATTAGAAAGCTCTTGGAACATAGATGTCTAAACGGGCTTACATGACCCATTTGAACACCTGAAACACAAGTCATGGCCAAAAAAATAAACGAGAGTCAATTTGACAAT
>Ga0209208_10000920_pt1 | contig 40200 bp, 19 predicted proteins | sample S1TSphfallax_3_FD_187694 | JGI IMG/M metagenome (GOLD analysis project Ga0209208, IMG submission 187694) | Host-associated microbial communities from peat moss isolated from Minnesota, USA - S1T2_Fd - Sphagnum fallax MG (SPAdes) (version 2) | ecosystem: Host-associated > Plants > Peat moss >... | reverse complement strand
CTTGAGTCTGGCGCCTTAGACCACTCGGCCATGCTGACTCCCGAAAATTTCCCTATACAAAATTCTATTTAATACTTTTCTTCCTTACTAAAGTTAGAAGAAGAGAAACGTATCTTGCAGCCATAATTTTGAGATTTTAATTTTTTTTTCTTTTTGAAGTTTCTTGTTCGGATTTTCCTGATTATTTAACACACTAGTTTTACCAGTAAATGACAGTTCATTGATCAGTGTTTTCTTTTTCAAATTTTTTATGTAGACTAAGCGATTTTCATCCAGAAGCCAAATTTGGCTATTAATGAGATATGAAAGAAAAACAAAATTGAAGCATCCTTCTATATTGTTGGCTACCTACTGCAACCTATAATATGAATCTGGCAATTTTATTTTATATACTTTTTGAAATCTGGCTAATTTTGGCCACTCTTTTGCTAAAAGTCTTTTGTGCAGGTTGAAGTCAGATTTTTCTGGTAGAAAAATTGTGAAAATATGCCCCCAAAAATTCATTGTTCATGCTCCTTTTACTAAAGTGTTGACAGAAGATTTATGAGAATTAGACATAATAAAGCTGACTTCTGCTTTTCCAAGCTCAAAAATTTCTTGAATTTTTTAAAAACCATCTGCTTGGAAATAGCCATGGAAAATATTAGAAATTGGGAACATTGGAAAATGCCTTTTTCAGAACAACTTTTGGTAAGCCTGCAGAAACATCAGCCCCACTGGCCAGTGGATGGATTTCTCAATTTTATAATTTACCACAAGTTGCGATCATCCATAAGACAAGTTAGCCAAATTTCTTTTACTCCACAAAAAAAATTTAGGAACTAATATTTATTCGTTTCAATGCTGCTATTCATTTTATTTTATTTATTAAATTTTATTTTATTTATATTGTCGCTATATTAAGGTATATAAACTCAAATCAATTTTAACCCTTTAAAATTTACAGCCATGCATGAATCAAGAAGCATGCCCCAGTCAGTTCTGAAACCCCCCTCCATAACGCCTCCATTCTATTCTTTGGAATCATACGATATATGAAAAACTTAAGATTAAATTGATGGTATTAGTTGTAAGTATTCAGTTACTATAATACTTCGGTCAGTTCAACATTAATTGTATTATTTTCAGAAATGTTGAAATTCTCCAAAACAAATTAGATATCTGTTCTGTTTTGAAGGAAAATGAAGAATCTGATGGAATATTTGGGAATATATCATTTGTTGAAATAGAAATCCCAAAAATTAATTATTTATTTGACAAACATGTGTTGAAGTGGCCAAGGGACTATGGTACACAAGAATACACTTCAAAAAATCTAATCGTGGCATCTGGACCTATTAGTATGGCAATGTCCATTTGTACACTTCAAGAACAACATGAACTCAGTTAAAAAGAACATGGATCTAGCAAAAAGTTGATGTGGAGGAAACAACATGAGCTCCAAGGAGTTTTGATCTAATCTTGTAGGAGAGATAGATGCAAATAAAATTCTCCCAAAACCTATTCAAGTATGAGGGACTATACTTTGGAAATTTAATGTTGGTGTCCATTGTCAATCTTAGTCGTAATACCTTCAGCATATATCTTGTTTAATAAATTGTTGAACATCATCTGAATTGTGTATTTATTTGCACTCAATAACATAAAATTTATGCATGTCAAATAAGACATTTGTGACCTAATAGGTGGCAAAAGTTTTTATCAAAGCATTGTAAATTAAGTTGAAAATGGCCTATCTATCCAATATGAAGGAAGGTGGTGTGTTTTGAAGTTATGACATCCACCGAACTGGGATGCGCTAGATCGTGTTCTTGGTGTCTAGGAAAGCTCTTGGCAAGGAGGGGTGCATGGGCTTGGTTCCATGATGTTTGAACTCGTGGTGCAAAAGTTGTTGAATATTGAATGATTTTTTCACTGAAAATTAAATTAAATCATAGCTGAAACTTTCAGAGATTTGGATTTTTTGGTTTTCCTGGAAAGATCGTGATGAGCAGGATTTAATGGAATTTATTTGGTAATATTTGGATTCAGAATGTGGGAGATATTAATTTTTAGGTGATTTTTGTTGTTGAAAATTCAAATAAATTCTAAAAAATCAGGTAAATTTGGAAGGAAAAATCAATTGATGAGATGGTAACATTTGAATGTCTACCATTCAATTCAAGTATAGTAAACCCCTTTTCTAATCACACCCATTTTAGTCACATTCTTGTTTGAGTCACACATTTTTTTTGGTAACCATTTATTTTAATAAGAAATGTCATTCTTTAAAATCACTATAGTAACACAAAATATTTGTAAAGTTTTTTTTGCAAATGTGAATATAATGGGGGAAATCTAAGACAAATATTAAGGTTTTGTAAATTGTAGTTCCCTTTGGGAATTTTAATGTTGCTTTGTGTTCAAGTTGCACAAATTAACAACAATGAGTCTAGTTGAAAACAAAAGAAAAATAGTTTTTTAGCGCAGACAAGCCAAAAATATACAAACTTGCTAAGAAATCTTAATTAAAAAAATCTAGTTGATAAAATATAAAAGTTAATAATTAAAGAGTTCAAATTCATAAATTGTGACATTAAAACAGGTAGAAATTACAATCCTCTTCAAGTCTAATAATGTATAGTAGAATTTAGAATAACCCATGTAATTTTTCTAACAATTCAAGTCTAATAATGCATAGTAAATTTTAGATTAATGCATGTAAAAAATTTTAACAATTTAGCACCTTTATTCTAACATAAATCGACTATTTTGTAAAAAACATTTGCCTATAGTCACAGTCTTGTAAGGGTTTATATGGAATGTGGCTATCTACATGTTTAAATCACAATTCACTAATGTCACAAAAAAAAAGTGGTCACCAAGGGCATTATTTTAAAGGGGTTCATTATAGAAGGAATTGTGATGTGCCTTTGGTGTTATTGAAAAGATCTTGCAATGGGATATAAATATACCTTGCAAAATAATGTCATATGTCATGTCCACCCTACATTATAAAGAGTTCACACTTGGGCCAACGACACAGGTCACACTGGTATTTATGAACATATAACAAATATTTTACATATGTGCATGCAAATGGAAGTGTATGTGAAGTGGATAAGGGTTTGGTAGTGGACATGCATGTTTAACGGCCATTTCACTTTTGTCCAAGTGGTTTAGGTCATTGAAAATTTCTTTCAGTTTATGCCTAAGCACTAGACCACGTTGCTAGGTTGACATTTTAGAATAAATGACATATACATTTTTGAAAACAAAACACTACATAATCTCCTCCAAGTAGTTTTAAAGGGTAGTCACACTTTTCCATAATTAGTTATCCTCTTGAACATAAATGGTTTAATTTTTTTTAATTCAAACTTAAATTTAATAAATAATATTATATTATGTACTTTAGAGAAATTTTAATTTATCTGTAGTAGACATAATTCCAACTGATTCCACAAATTTTCTACCTAGATTAAGCTAGGTGGAAATTGGTAACAAGGTTCATATGTAATATCATAGGACCAGCATGTTTATAACTTGATGGCCTGGTCCAATGCAAATATACTCTTGCTCATGATGTGAAGCAACCAAACTTTATTGCAAGAGAACACAACAGAACATTGCTTGAATTGGGAGAACATCAATTGCTTTGTTCCAACTTTAAGAGTTTCTTCATACACCTCCTAGTCCTGCCTATCATTATATATTTGTACATCATTTTGCCAAATATTAATTTTACCTCTCTTGGGTGGACTGAAGATTTCCAGTCATGTTTCCTCAATAGATAACTTTCAAAATTCATATTTTTAAAAAATTGAATGAAATATTTTGCAGTGTGTTATTAAAAATACATATAGTTTTTTTTAGTGTATCACATGTTTTGTGTTGGTGAATGTTAAATAAATATGAATATTACAAAATGTAAAATTTTTGCTAGATTTTATATTTTGTATTGAAAAATTATCATAATTTTGAATCATATCAAAATATGCTTACTATTTTAAGTTTTAGTTTATAACGTAATTTACACTTTGTTTTATGTCATGTACATTACACCTCCTTTGCATGTGACAAAGGACTTTTTTGAGATTTTGAACCATACTTTGAAAATCTAAAAATTCAAATTTCATAACTTTTTAATTTTGATTTTTTTTTGAGTGTGAGTAATGATCATCAAAACAAAACAAATAAATAAAAATTTAATCCTACTCCTTTGCAAAATTAACTACTTGTGATGCAACTATTCTGGAAGTTCAAGAGTGCTTACTAGAATTAAAACCCAATTAAATTTGATGAATTTTTAATAAATTCTTCAAACTCATATTTTTCATTTAGCACAACTTGAAATTATTAACATAACTTTAAAATTGTCAAAACAAAAACACATGTAAAAAAGTTCACAACTTTCATCACTATCCAACATGACTTTTGGCTCCTTTAAATGTATTTGTACCCAATTTACATTTCTTTGTGTTGGTACTTATTTATTCAAAAATATTTGTCACAATTATGCTTTTTATAAACAAATGTCATCAACTCACATTTGTGTTAGATTGTGTATTGTAACTCTTTGGACCATTGATTGTTTTGAGGCAAATATTGGCTCTTTTGCAGAATTTTTTGAGAAAAACTTGGAAAGCCATGTTCTCTCAGCCAAAAAATTGCAACTTTTGCACAGGAAATTGCAAAAGGGACAGTGGAGCTGCAGTTGGCAGTTAAGGCCAAATTGAATCTTATTGTTCTTCTCAAAGAAATAAAAACACTGGTGATTATTTTGGGAAAAAGTGATGGAAAACTTTCCCAAGAACTTCCCACAAGTTATGCATTGCTACTCAGGATACTCAACAGGTATTACCTGAGTTGGGATCCATATATGGCAAACGTTAGGGATGCTTTTCCAATGTGCTATTCCATGCTTTGACATGATAAGAGCCTCTCTTGTCACTACCATAAGGAAAAAAACTCAGAGGAGAAGGAAAACTCTTTCCCCATGGAAGATATTTGCACAATCATGCAGAGAAAATAGCTCACCACGAACATGACCACTAGTGCTAAGTAGTAAGGACTAGTTGGAAAACTATTATTATGCACCCCATTTTTCCAGGAGAAATCAAAGGATTCTTGAGTGTCTCTCTGTTGACTTTAGTTTCCGTTTTAATCACCAGGGCACCAGCAGATGGGACATTATAGGATAGAAAATATTAAAAAGTCATGAATTGACATAACCTATTTAATTCTTGGTTCTTTCATAATAGCAGGATTATGGAGATTGCAATAGAGACCTTTTCCTTCCATAGCTTTGGATTTAATATCTTCAGAACAATGCAAAGAAACAAATGGTACCATGTAAAGTTGTTCTCAGGTACTTCGCAAATCCAAACCTCCTCACATCCAAACAAAAACCAATTATAGAAGGCTAATTCCAAAGCTGGGTTATCACTGATGATCAGTTTTCAACTAAAAATTGACAACTAAAATAATTAGGCTCCTTGTTTCTCATACAATTGACCCAAGGTTAATACCCAACAGAAGAGCAGCCTCTTTTGTGTAGTAGGATTTTGCTGAACCCTCTTCATGGTTGTTAATTATGGTATGTCCTCCTGCTTTTTCTAATCAAAAAAGGCTCATCTAAGTTAATTTAGGTGCAGTGCAGAATTAGAACAAATTAGTTGCAGGAGTGGGAGTCCCAGCCTACCTATTTTTTAAGTGGAAAAAAATCACCCAAAAGAAGATTTGAAAGTGAAGTGAGTTTGGAGGATTTCAATCTCTCAAAGTGAGTTTTTTTCCTCAAAGAAAAAACTCCACATATCTATATTTGGTTTCCAGTGTTTATCCAAAAACATAGAGAGATAGTCAAATTTTTTAACTCTATATCTGATTTCATATCCACATGTGGCTAAATCTTCCTGGGGGTCATCATCACTTTTTATACATCTGCCTATGGATGATTGCCACTTTGGCTACAAATCAAAATTCCTAAAAAGAACCACTTTACTTGTAGAAACGTCTCTTTGTGCACTTAAACCCTTAATTAGAGCAAGACGCCTGAAAAGGGAGAGACCATTAAGGTAGTTTTCATTTGGTGGAGCGCATTTTGAGGAATAGTTGACCGGGTGTTGGCTGTGGGAAGTGTGAATTCAGTTTCTGGGAACTTCATCGAACATTTTGCATTAACTGATGTTGGTTTGAGCTTGCCAATGGCCATAACTTACAAGCGACCGGAGCCAGTTAGAACTAAAATGAGGCACTTAATTCGGCGTCTTCATGAGCTGGCCATTGCTACTAAGTGCGTTATGGCACATCAATTTGCAAGAAACGTCCAAACACAGCCCCCGGCACTCCAGGGCGGGACGCCGAAACCCCATTTAAAGCTCACGAAATTTTCCTGCACTGTCCACCAACCTAGCTCCGAGCTTTAGCTAGAGCTCGTGCATGCGTGCGCGCGCACGAGAAATCCTGTTAACACAGGACCAGACAAGAGTTGTGCGGCCACTAGAATCTGTTACACATACCCGCCGGCTGTCAACTGGGGATGGTTGGTTGATCACCCTATTGCTGCTCATGGCGGGCGGGTCCAGAGTTAGTATTTGTAGATATACTTGATCAGATTCGGAAGAAAGGGAAGAAATAGACTCAATCAAGCTTTTTCAAAATGACATACTCACTTACCCATCTAGGGTCAGACGAATTAAAAAATCAAAAACTCAAAGACCCAGATTTCTAATTGCCAGTTCCTTCATAAAAATTGCTAGTTCTTTGATGTTTCTGAAATAACTGGAACCGGTGGGTTTATCTGATTCTCAATTTTTAATTAGAAAGGTCAAAACCCGGGACTGGCAGTTCTTTGATTCTGGAAACACTAAAGAACCGGAATGGCCAGTTACTCAAACAATCAAATAACCGACACAAGAACACTGGACCAGACATCTAGCTAGCTAGCTGATGAAGTGCGAGGCTTGAGAACAACATCCCGATCGACTCAAGGGCGGATCGGTATCTTGATCAGCCAGCTTCTTCCACTTCTGAGAATCTGAAGAACGGAAAACCCCTAGTAGCGTCGCGTTATATCTTGTCGCTTTTGTTATGATCTATTCACTAGATAGTGTGGGTGCTTTCACGAATGGTGGACATGGAAATTTGTTCAAAGCTAGTGTTAACTTAGAACTAAGTTTGTGAGGAACCTGTTTGAGAGATTGATGTTGGAGATTTGAAGCTAGTAGAGTAGAGTGTGCTGCGGGAGGTTCTTCTTTGTATATTTGATGAGGCACGTGAGATAAAGGGGTAATAGAATATTAAGTGTCGTCGTCTACTACGTTTACTGGGTGTGTGGATTGATGCTTATACTACTACTGTGTCTCTATTGGTGATCGCTCTGCAAAGATCAACTGGTTGTAGTGAGGGGGCGACAAGAAGCGAAGTTATACTGGATATATCATATTTGCAATGGGGATATTATCAAAACAAAAGCTCAGTTTGTGCGTATTGGTGTTTCTTTCTTCAATCAGGTTCAACAATGCGAGCTATCCTGATTCGTGGCAAGTCATAGTGCCAAATGGTGGTGTATCGGCAATGCATACGGTACTGCTACACACCAACAAACTCATCATCTTCGACAGGACCGACTACGGTCCTTCGCAGATCAGGTTACCTGACGGTACTTGCAGGAACGACCCGAACGATCTTGCTCTCAAAGTGGACTGCTGGGCGCACTCGGTCGAACTGGATCTCGCCACAAACCTTGTTCGGCCTTTGGAGATTCTCACCGATACATGGTGCTCATCTGGAGCCGTCCTTTCAGATGGGACGTTGAAGCAGACTGGCGGGTGGAACGATGGAGGGAGTACCGTTCGTACAATAGGAGATGGACCCACTGACAATTGGGTTGAGTTTCAGAACCAGTTAGCTGTAAATCGCTGGTATTCGTCTGATCAACTGCTGCCTGATCAGACCATCATTATAGTTGGCGGTCGAGCCCAATTCAACTACGAGTTCGTTCCCAGGGCTACAGGCCAAGGGACGATCAAGCTCCCTTTCTTGGCGGCGACTGACGAAGCTGGCGCAGAGAACAATCTGTACCCATTCACCCATCTCTTACCAGATGGAAACCTTTATATATTTGCCAACAGAAACTCGATCCTACTCAACTACAAGACGGGTCAAGTGGTTCGCACCTACCCACAGATCCCTGACGGTCCTCGCAACTATCCGTCCTCGGGATCTTCAGTCATGCTACCCTTATCAGCTGCTAATGGTTTCACGGTGGCGGAGATCATGATTTGCGGTGGTGCACCAGTTGGAGCTTTCCAGGCCGGGAACTTCACCACTGCTTTGCAATCATGTGGGCGTTTGGTGGTCACTGAGCTCACTCCCCAATGGGTGATGTCACTCATGCCCATGCCACGAGTGATGGGGGACATGTTGATTCTACCCACTGGAGAGATACTCATCATCAATGGTGCACAGCAAGGGACAGCAGGTTGGGGAAATGCCAAGACACCGGTATTAACCCCAGTGCTTTATAACCCAACATCGCGCAAGTTCCAAGTGATGAGACCCACCAACATCCCTAGACTCTATCACTCTACCGCAGTTGTTTTGCCTAGTGGTGAGGTGTTCGTGGGTGGGAGCAACCCTAATGAAGGATACGTCTTCACTGGAGTTCCTTTCCCCACCGAGCTTCGCTACGAGAAGTACAGACCATATTACCTCAACGCCGCCTACAACCCGCGACGACCCACGATTGTGCAGGGCTCCCTCCCGACGGAAGTGTTGTATGGTACCACTTTCCAGGTGAGCTTCACAGTCGGACAGGTGCCGTCAGCTGTTGTCTTTCGTCTCTACTTTCCTTCTTTCACAACGCACACGTTCTCGCAGAATCAGCGCAGCCTTGTACTGCAGGCAGGTGCTATTGTTCCCAGAGTAGCTGTTCCCAACCAGTATACAGCCACCGTTTCCGGCTGTCCAAATGCGGTTATATGTCCCGCAGGCTACTACCTTTTCACGGTCATCAACTTTGGCACTCCCAGCGCTTCCGTCTGGATCCATATCGGCTAGCTAGCTGCGTCCTCCCAAGAATCTCATGTATAGATTCAGGGTCTAGGGTTTCCCATTAAGGGTTTAGGACCGCCATGGTTTCCCATAACCTGGTATAGGGTTTAGATCTGCTGCGGTTCCCCATAAGGTTTTAGGGTTTAAGCTCGCCATGGTTTCCCATAGGGGTATAGGGTTTAGGTCTGCTGCGGTTCCTCATAAGGGTTTGGGTCTTAGCCCGCCGTGGTTTCCCTCAAGGGTTTAGGACTGCTGTGGTATCCATAAGGGTTTTGGGTTTAGGGCTGCTGTGGTTTCCCATAAGGGTATACGAGTTAGGGCCACTGTGATTTCCCATGAAATTGTCTAGTTTTTTGGTCACTCATTTTTTTTGCAAATAATGTGGGGTGTGTCATCCAGTGACATTCTTTGTGATGATGCTCCCCTGAGTCTTTGACACAATCCTGAACTAGAGCTCAAATTATTATTTTTGGACTTTCAGTGATCCTTTTTTGTAAGCCCACAAATTTTGTGCGAGCTGCATTGTACTTGTATTAACTAAAGGATTAGGGTTCAGGGTATGCCATTAGAGTTTTGGGCTCAAGTGGTTTCACCCTTCTACTTAGGGTAAGGAAAGAGGGAATAATCTGGTCAGATTTTAGCTGTAGCAGATGGTGCTGTAAACCCAGAACCTCATTATGTAGACTGGATGCATAATTAGTCCAATGCCACACACTTTTCAAATCTGTAGCTCTGGTTGATCTATGAAAACTTTGTGTAAAATTACAACATAGGCTGTTCCAGTGCTGCTGCTATTTCCAAAACTTTCATCATCTTAGATCCCAAAATCCAATTATCAGGGCCTTTAAATCTTGACCTAATTCTAGAGCAATTTGAATCTTACAACAATTTGTAAAAGTTTTATGCTGATCAGACTGCCTTGTAAAGCAGTTTTCTGGTTTCACAAGTACATATAATACTTGCATTCAACTGACTCTTTCAGAGAGCCCTTTTGCCAAGTGGAAAACCCTTAACCCTGAAAACCCTAACACCCCAACATTGCACCAAGTTTTGTTCAGAGAGTCATATCTACTCTCAGTTCCCTAATTTTCTCTTGACCCGGAAAACCAGATAATCAGATCTACCCTGCATCTTTAACCCTGAAAACACTTTAAGCCCCCAAATATTGCAACCAAGTTTTGTAAGGGTGCCCTAGGTCTCTTCCTCCCTTGTTCTACACCTTGTTGATCAAGATCATGTAGACCTGTGCTTTAATGTTTCAGACCAGGTCTTGCAAACGGTTTGGATGGACAAATTTTAACGCTAGTTTTTTCACAAACATCAATTCCAATGTGGTTTAGGTTTATGAATTTTCTTTGAGATGATAGCCCATGACTCTGGAAAAAAAAGTGCTCAGAGCTTTTTGATTTTATAATTCACATCATGGTTTTAATGAATTCTGGACTTAAGAAAAGTCCATAAATAATTTAAAACACTTTGGATAGTTCAACTAATTTTGAAATTGCAAATTGAACTCAATGGTCAACATGCTCAATGCATATCATTATTGGTAGTGATCGTAAGTATCACATCAAAGAAGGCTAATTTAAATATTGTGTAGATCACGAAAGCAAAAATTGAAATTAAATTTATATCTGGTGGTCAAAGGAGGATTCAAAAAGATATAAGTCAAAATGGATTCGAAAAAATTTTAAACGTTTTCAAAATAAAAGAAAGATTATGACAATTTGAATATTATGTAGATCACAAAAGTGAAAAATGAAATTGAATTAGTACTTGGTCATCACCAAGTGATAAATAATGAAAAAGGAGGAATCAAAAAGATATAAGCCAAAAAGGATTTGAAATTTTTTTAACATTTTCAAAGTAAAAGAGCAATCGTAAAAGATTCATCATTTAAGTAAATTTTAAAGCATTACATTGTGTCATATGAAGTAAAAACTATGAAACTTGTACAAGAAGTTTGGAAAAACATCATTTGCTAACATATTATTATTAGCATAATTAAGATAGTTGTGAGTTTCGAGCAATTAAATATGCAATTATATTGGCACTCTCTTGAAATAAAAATCCAACTAAAGAACATCCTTTTCTACTCTTTAAAGCTGTAAACATTGTCATGTGTTTACAAACAATAATCCAAACCAACTACAAGCAAAATTGAGTAATTGGATAAGTAAACATAATTCAAAGGTGTTCCATAAAAACACATGAAATTAATTTGCCTCAAGTATAAAAAGAGTTCATACCTAAAGGAAGTTGAATAATCTTAATGTCTCCATTATCACTTTTCATATATTACTTGAACCAAGAATAATTTGGTGAAGACAAAGTCAAACATGGCTTAAAATATGTTGACAATGAATTCAAAATAGACACCAATTGTGTTCAGCAATGATAACCAATCAATGTCGGCCACAAACAAGACGCCAAGTTCAACCATTGGACTTTATCCTTTAACAACAAGTTATGTCCTTTAAAAACTTCAATGAAAAGACCACTACACTTGGGATTTTGAAAGGCCTTGTGGGTGAAAGCATGGTAAAATATACAAAAAAAGTTGCTGAAAAAATATCAATTTAAAAAAGAGCTAGTTTTCACAAAAACACAAGAAAGTAAATTCAAATTTTACTTAAATTTCATTTTGAAACTATTGAACCCTCAATTGGGTTTATTGTACATCAACTACAAAATTTCAAAAGAATAATAAAAATAAGGAATAAATAGGTTTGAAATTGACTGGTCAATATGGTGTTCAAACCTATTTTTTCATTAGAAAATTTAATGAAATATACATGTATGAAGTTAGAACATAAAGGTCATTGTATATTCAAAGGCCTCACCAAAAAAAAAATCTACTTTCTCTTTGGTAAAATATACTTGACACATACTTGAATCAAATGTTACATTGTAGAAAGTAGGTTTTAAAAGTTATTTACATTTAGAAAAGTCTACTTGAAACCTATTTTTATAATGCAAAATTTAAAAAATAATGCATAATAATGAAAAAGTATCTTTTTATTTACCATTCAACCAAAAAGATTGAATGTATAACAATTTTGTGATGGGTTTTGGTCCTAATTTTTGTTCACTTGACAAGTAGACTAACAAGTACTTTTAGTTGTACACTTTACCATGCTTTCACCCCTGCTTGGTTCATAATCAATGAATAACATTTGGTCTTCTATCCCATAAGGTAATCTTTGACATGCAAAATGCACATGATTCAAATCCTTAAAATAATAATATGTCCCTATCTAATGAGTTAACCCAAGGTCCTTGTGTATTGTTCCTATACCCAAATTTTAAAAAAATTGATTGATCAATACCTATGGCACCAACAAAGGAAAAATTTGAATCACATCTTCCAACAACATATAAAACCAAATTGTAATACAATCTTTTTTTGAATGCCTGAAAAATAAAATGTTACACTTTAGTTCTTGCTCATAATTTATTAATGTTAATATTGCTCCCCTATGTGAAATCACACTAAAGGTGAGTCACTTTTGTTCAAAAAAAGTGATGTATAACAAGTATTACAATATGTAATAAGTTAAAATCTTAATGGCATCCTTTGGTTACTATAAACACAAATTTTAAATTTTAAAATTTGCAAAACAACATTTGTGAGCTCCAAGTTCATTTTGAGTTTAAATTAATTTTGATCCAACGGTTAGATGAGGAGGATTGGATAAAACCAATGTACACAAAATATATAACTTATAGCTTTTTAACAACCATAGAGCTTCATGTTTATGATTCATGAAACATTACCAAACAAAATAAAATTGAAAAAATAATGTAATGCCCATCTAAAAAATCTCTTCCTTTTTTATATGGTTGTGGTTTTTTTTTAAATAAAATATTAGTATGCATTCATTACTAAACAAATGCAAAAAAAACACATTTTTTGAATGGAATTTCATCCAAAAACTTTAAATTTCTAAATTTTCATAGATTTAATTGATTTATATCAATATCATATATCATAAAAAAATTCACCCAAGAATTCCATCCACAACCTTAATTTTAAAATATATAAAATGGCAGGTATTATTTTGTTACAAATATATTCCAAACATTCAAGTTCTTCAATGTTTGTTGAGTTTTTCAAAATAATTGATTTCAAGAAATTTAAAGCTAATCAAATATACTTAAAACAAAAAATAAATAATCTAAGATGTGATGTCCATACATTACCAAAAAAATTAATTGCAGAAAGATTATACATGTGATTACAATTTTGGGGGGGCTTAATGTGCTTTCACCTGCCTTCACATGACAATTTTACCCTGCAAAACAACACATTGTGAAAAATAACACATCACATCATTCATGTTAAGAATCAACATTTTTTGAAGGTAAGAATATATGTTCAATTTAACGTTTGTGCAGATCATGAATGGACAAAAATGGACATAATTGAACCACCTACAAAAATCAAAAATTGTTATCCAATTGAAATTTACAAGAATTGGATTGAATATCCAAAATATAGAGAGATAATTTGGAACATTAACCTTGAACATCCATACACTATTAGAAAAAGTGGTTTTTCAAACAGTTCAAATTGATTAACTAGTCCTTTTTTACTAATGGACTTGTCCATTTTGACTAAAGGCTTGAGATATGTATTTTTTGACCAATTAACTTGACTAGAGTGACTTATTTGATTAATACATCTAGTCAAATTAGACCACCCTAATCAAAATGGTCATTGATGGGTTTTAATCAAGTGGGACATCTAATCAAATTGAACATAAGAAATTGACATCATTAATCAAAATGATCAACATTCTCTAGTCAAATGGGACATCTTAAGCCTATTACATCCCTACTTCCTACCTTCCACTTACAATCTTACAACCTACCTACCAACCCACCCACCTACCTACATACATACTACCTACCTACCTACCTACCTACTTACCTACCCACCCACCTGCCTATCTTTTACAACCTACCTACCTTCATAAGTCATAGTTTTGTAATGGTGTCAAAATGAATATGTGTTTAATAAAAAAATTAACAAAGGTTATACACCTTTTGATGGCATGGTCCATTGGTTAAGGACTTGGTTTATCATTGGGGAGGTCAAAGGTTCAATTCCTAACATTACAACCAATGTACATGCTTAAAAGGCTAAGGTATGTAGGCTAGAGTAAGTAGGATATATTAAGTTAAGTTAAAGTAGGTCAAATAGGATAGTGTGGGCAATGGGTAGGCTACCATTTACCTACTTGCCTTTTTACAACCTACTTACCTACCTACTTGTCACAAAAACTTTTTTTTGATACGAACATAAATTTTATTAGTCAAATGGTCCATACATACCCTACTAGTAAAAAAACCACCCCAATCACAATAGACATGTCAAAATCAACTTGTCCAAAATGACGGAATGATATTTTTGACCCCTATTAAAATTGGATTTTTTAAATTATATTTCCCAATTAAAAAAAAATTCTAGTGGTGATAAAAAACTAGGAAAATTTAATAATCACATGGATTCAAAAGACACCAAATACCACATGGTGGTCACTAGGTAGATTCAATTGTAGAGGGTTTAAATTATGATAAGGAACACTAGGCGACCACTAATGGCCACATAGAGGAAAATAGGCCAGTAGTTAGTATGAAATTCAACCTAGTGGCCACTAAAACAAAAAGTAAATGCCTTGAAAACAAAAGCTAGATGTAACATTCACAATAATTAAATTAATGATTAAGAGATTTGAAAAGAAAATTTCAAATATCTAACTAAAGAATTTGCCATGAACAATTTTAAAAACATTACAATTTTGCATTGTTACAAAATAAAGGTTTGCAACCACTACTATATTTCACAATTAACATTATATATTGTTTAAGATCATCACGAGTAATACACCTCATCCTACCAAAGGGATAATGTTATACACCATATTTGGAAAAATGAACAATTTTTAAACTTAAGGGAGAATGGTCATCAACAAATAATGGTCATCCCCACAAGAACTGTCAAAATACTTTAGAAAAATGCCACTAAATAGCCCATTAAACAAACTTTTGTATGGCATATCATCTATGAACATGTTGTCGCCATGAACATAAGGATACATTTTTAAAAAAAAGTCAAGTTTTTAATGGAAAATTGGCTTGTCAAAATTAACCAATAGGAAATGAACATTTTGTATGCAAAACTCTTCGTCATGTACTTTAGAAGGATCAAATGCAATTTTTGTTTCATGCTAGATTTGATCCAAATAATTAATGATGTTGTGACATTGGGTTGTAGACCAAATATACATAGTGAACTATGTTATACATCTCTGTAAAAATTCATTTAATCTAGGCCTAAGAATGAAGGTGCAAGATGGAGTTTTGTGACGTCCACCCCTATTGAAGCATGTGGCAATAGAAACTTCATTCAGATAAAAAATAACATGTAATGCACTCAACTTTAGTGAAAGTGAATGAAACACTTGGGAGTCAATTCTTGAAATTGATGGCATCTCATGCATCTTTTGTTCACTAAAGGACCGTGAATTTGTTGACTCCATATCTTTTAGCACCTCAAGAAATGTCACACCAATTATTAAAAGAAACAACTTAAAGGAGTTAGGAAAGTCCACAAAAAGAAATACCATATAAATTAACGAAATAATCCAAGAATAAATTTGTAGAAAAAAATAAAAGGAATTTTTTATTATTTACTCTACATGGCAATTGATTTCTACATAAACTAGTGTTACACTCCATGGTGCATTTTACAGTGTCTTGTATTTGACATTGTTGAGACTTCTAATGACATTGAAATGATTGTTTTCAACAAAGAAAGGAACATTAAGCCCAAAGTAATGAAATGATTCTAAGTATGGGAAAAGAGTTCGCACACTTTAATTTAACTCTTCTTTCTTTCATTTGTAAGATTCAACGAAAATGACATTAAAAGGAAGATTCTAACAACATTTGTAAAGCATATCGTCTACCAACAATGTAATTGATTTCAATTAACAATAAAGACCAAATTTTGGTCATTATTTGGCCATGAGTTATAGAAACTTTAAACAAAATGGGAAAAAAAAAGGTTGGCCAATTATGTCCTTATTATCATGTCATTGCCATTATTGTTAAATGAATGTGGCATCAAATTTATTGATTATGAATTGATGGCAAATGTTTTGCATGCATTGTTGATTTGATTCAGATTAATGACAAGGAATCGTATGTCAAGTGTGTTGGTTCAGTTACTCAAGTAATTCCCACTTAGTTAAGGATAAATTGGGTTAACTAAGTTGATTAATTTTATCTTTATAGTTCAAGTGTGAACATGGTTCAATATATTTTAATCCCAAGTGTGATCTCAAATCACTTTTGGTGATTTGAGATGCCAAGGCATAGTGTTTTCATTTCTACAAGTTTTTCTTGTGTTTTGCAATTTTATTTGATTCATGGTTTTTTTATTTCTATGTTTTGAGTTTGGATACCTGCATTTTGTTGTTTACAAATGAATTCTTTTGGTTTGGATGTGGTGTATCATTTAGGGTATCTGTATGTTATGTGTTGTATGTGTCACAACATCAATAGTTGTAGGCATTAACATAGGAGCACACAACACATACTTTGAAAAGTTCATGAATGATAACTTTTAGTCTTTAATGATAACAAATATTAAATAGTAAACAAATTCCAAAAGTCATGAAAATTGGTGAAAATCATAATTAATATTTTTGCAAAGTATACCCCTGGGGGAAATAATGTTCCTCAAGGGGGAAGGGCTCCTTTATGACACAAATGATCTTGAGAAAAAGGTCGACCAAGGATAATAATTGGCATGGGGAGATGATTAGCCCATGGGAAAGGCCAAAAAGCAAATTTGACCATGAACACACACCTATAGGATTAGGCTCAAGGAACACAAACATGATGCATTGAAAATTGTGACAATTTTTAAACATTTCATGGGGAGAACCGAGGAGAAGATGGTTCCCTAAGGAACAAATGGATCCCTAGGGAAAATATGTGTCCATGAAGATGGACAATGGTTAAATGAAATGGTTTATTTGGGTGGAGAATGGTCTTGAAGATAAGGTGGACCTAGGGAAAGGTGGGGCTTAAAGAAAAAACATTTCCTTAAGGAGAAAATGCTACCTTGAAGTGAAAATGGGCATGGGGAGAAGATGGGGCCAAAAATAAGATGTGGTTCAAGGATAAAATATTGCCCCAAGGTGAAGATGGGCTTGGGGAGAATATGGTTCCTTGGGGAGAAAACAAGGTTGTGAAAATAATGTGGCATGGGGAGAAGATGTTGCCTTGGGGTGAATTTGGGCTTGAGGGAAAATAGTTCCCTTGGGAGAAGATGTGCCCCCAAGGATGGACATTAACTAAATTAAATGGTTTTTTTTTGGCAAGATGGAAGGCCTAGGGAGAAAAAAATTCCTCAAGGAAAATATGTGCCCCCAAAGATGGACATTGGTTAAGTTCAATGGTCTTTTTGTGTGGGAAAATGGCCCCAATGAGAAGGTAGGCTTAAGGTGAAAAGTTGTTTTAAGGAGAAGATGGGGACATAGCAATCTACCAAATAGGGGATGGGCTTTGAGGTGAAGATGGGGCCCAAGGAAAGGACATTCCATGGGGAGAAGGTTGGGTCAAGGAGATGATCTTTCTTCAAGGAAAATGTGATCTTGATGGGAACATTGTCATCCACCAAATATCACTTTGTTGTGTGTCATAAAGGAGGTAAGGGCATGTTAACATTGCTAGGAATCAATTGGGAATCAGGGGGCAAGACTTAGCAAGGTGGGCAAATAGGAAAATTGAACTTGGGGGGAATAAAAGTGAAGCTAAGGTTATGGTAGTCAAATTAGAGGAAGCAACAAGTGGGTCCACTTGAAAGGGGGCGGTCCAACTAAGTTCAATTAACCAAGGAAAACTTGGTAAACAAGAAAATTCACACTCCAAGTTGGGTTATGAAGTCCCACTAACTTAATTGTCAAGGTGGATTGCAAATCACGTTACATTTAGTTCATTATTCATGTTTACTGTTTTCCCTTTGAATATTATTATGCACATTTTGAACATGTAACAGGTGAAGGACATTCCCAAAATGTGGTATGGAAAGGGGTCTGTTAATCAATGTTCAACCATAATACCTTATTTCTATGGGTTAACAAGTAATTTAGGTTTGATAAGTTCCAATAAAATGATACATCACTAATTTGTAAAAATCTATTAAATTTTTTTCAATGTATTCAAAATAACCATCACAAATTTACTAGGCTTCATAGGTTTGTACAAAATCTATGCAAAATCCAATTTTCATAGGTTCATATAAAAATTTCATGAATTTTATGTTATGGTTAATATAAATGATATTTGTTATGTATTCAATATCTTAAATATTCAAACAATGAGAAATTACTTTTGAATGACATATATGAATGTTCATGTTTAATACATAAAAATTGCATAATTTTATGTAAGTTTACAATACGATAATTGCACAAATTTAGTTAAAATGTAAATCATACATATTTCATATCAAAACATCAGAAGTAAAAAGGACACATCATTCATATAAAAAATATATACATATTTCATGCCATTTTTACATTTTGAAGCCCATAAATTTTTCTACTTTGGAAACCTTTCCATTTTTTACAACTAATAAATTGTGGATGCAAAAAAAACTTTGGAAGATAGCAAACCAATATCAAACATGATCATGAAACAACAACAATAAACATGTGCTTTAATGATTTTCAAAAAATCCCCTTTTTAAAACCCCTTACACATAATTTTTGTAATATTACAACGACAATTGAATTTGAATTGTATGGTATATTTATGAAATTTTTTTAATTTTGCAAGATTATTTTCTTGCATGTGTCTTTGGATGTGATAGTGTGCATTTGTGTTTGTGTGTCTATTCACTTTTGTTTTACACTTATCAATGTGTTTTGACTTGTTAGTGTGTTGGTGTATCGATGCATTTTTTCAGGGTGCTATCAGTATATTTTTGTCTTGGAAAATGCATCTCCTCTTGTAATGGGTTGCATCCAAAATTCAAGCATGATAAAGTTTTTTTTTATCCTTGACAATTTATTCCAAAAAGTAAAATAAAATAAATTTGGTAGGATTCTTTCACACTAAAGGTGTTTCCTTTCTAGAAAAAAATTCATGATTTTATACAACTTTTATTATAGAAACCTTCAATTACAATCTCAAGGTTATGGAACATTTCAAAATAAATAAATTCCAATTGAAATTTTAAAAGTAAATTAAAAGTATATCTGAGAATAATCAAGATATTAAATTGTGTAAAATTATGTTTTTCTCACATAAATTGTGATTTTTGATGGAACATTTTTGTCATGAATTTTTAATATCAATTTTTTTTCCTTCATGTGATCATTCACAATGAAGGAGAAAAAATAATATTCATAAAGATCATTCAAAAAGATCATTCAGAATGGATTAAATATTTCATTAATTTTTTGACAATTCATTATTAACTAAAAATTCAATTTTGAGCATTGTTAATTATATGGGTAAATGACCAACATTGTCCTCATTACAAATGTTAGGTCAAAGCATGATTGGGGTACCCCCCTAGGAACACTAAAACCTCACTCATAAGGATTCAAATTCAACTTTTCCTTCAATTTTCTTATGACCTACCTTATATTTCCCCTTTTTTCTCGTGTCCAATGAAATAATTTTGTTCCAAATTTTATATAGGCATCTAGAATACCTATTTTTTCACTTATAAAAATAAGAATAATAAAATTTATCCAATGCGGCCATGTTCTATCAATGGCCCAAAATTTCTAAAAATTTTACATTTTGAAACTTTTTACATTACAATAAGGCATTTGGTTTTTGTCACATTCATACATTTTATATACATTAGTACCTAAGGTGTTTGTGGTAAAAATCTTGGGCCAAATACATTTGTTTAAACATTTCTTATGAGTCCTTGAACCTTTTTTTTTCTCTGGAAACAAAATCCTAAATGTTTTTAAAGACTTGGTAAGAATCTTCAAACTTGTTCAAATTTGACATGCTACACATAGAATAGTACCTTAGTAATGTATATATCCATGAAGAAAATCACTTTGAATATGAATGTGCCATTAAGTTACAACAACATGTTTTAAATGACAAGGTCCATTGGATATTTTTTAAAACGATCCTTTTTGGTACCCCAATTGTGCTTTGACCTTGTTATTGATTGATGATAAATCCTATAAACTTACAATACAAGAATTATTTATTTCCTATTATATGAATTTAAAATATTTGTTAAATTTGTGGATTTTTTAAAAATTGTTATTGACATTGTAGAAAACTAGATAGAAGATGAAAATTTTGTCATAAAACAAACACAACTTCATGAGATCAAATGGTTTGTATATATATATTTTTAACTCATTTGGTGATCCTTGTCCTTTATGGAAATATGAACTATTAAAAAAAAAATCAATATTGTTTATAATATAATTTTATCATACATGGATGTCATTTTTATATGAAATTTTTATTTATTAACATAATATTCTAACATTTTTTACACTAATTATATTATTTATAAAACAAATTCCAAAAAACTTGTGAAGGAAAATACATAATCTCTTGGAATATTTAAAAGTATCATTTTATTCTTGACATGAAATATTCAATATTCAAATATTATTCTATAAACGTGTGTTGTTGTTCTTTTTGTATTACATTAATCAAATATATTTAAACAACCTTGAAACTATTATGAATCAACTATGAAATCATGTGTACTTTTCACATCCCATGAATATGTTGTAAGGGTTATAACTTTCATTTAATGTGCGTTGTTATTTGAATTAAAATGATGGGAAGATGAATAACTTGTCACAAAATCTTTGCAATAAGCAAAAACAAAAAAACAACAATTATAAGAATAATAAAAAAACTAAGAAGGAAAAAAAATGATATAGTTTGTGAGTAATACATCAAAGCTTGCAAATTGGATGCAAATTGAAATGGGAAAACTTTAAAAACCATGCAAATTCATCCCAATTTTTTTTAATTATAATTATAATTTTTTTCATTTTTTATGTAGTTGAAACATGTTCAAAGTTTGGCTTTTGATTTCAAATTAGAAATTGCTCAAATGTTTAATATTTTGGTTTAAATTAGTTGCATGTTACCCATAAATCACATGTTTTCCAATCTATTATCATTATGTATCACACCAAAGTTTTGAAAACCTTAAGATTCCTTTGTGCATTTTGTTCTTTAAAAGTGCATGACTCACATTCAAATGCATTTGTGTTTCATCTTTTCATCAACAACTACATTTTAAGGTTTAATGGTGTATTAAATAATACATTATTTATGTTTTGAAACATGAATTTAAAATTATAACTAAAGTTCTTGACCTAGACATCTTAACATTGTCCTAAATTTCAACATTTTGTTTTGTATGAAAAGAATATGTCAAGTGGTCAGTGTTTTCTTTTCCAATTTTATGTTATAGTGCCATTAATGAGCATCCCAAGAACAATCTAATAATAAATGCAACCTCTTCCTACAACTTGTTTAGAAAAAATGTTGTTATAGTCTAGCTATTTACAAGAATTAGAAATAAAAATTATAACTAAACTAACCCAAAACAACTACTTTTTTGGAGATGTTTTCAAAAAAATGGAATCTTGTGACCAAATATACCTTTTCCCAAAGTTTTTATGCAAAAATGCAAAATTTCACATAAAATTCTTTTCGTCTTAATTTATTGTAAACCATTAAACCACAATATATATCCATATATTCCTTAATGGATTTGATATTGATTCAATTTCATAGGGTTCATAATTTTAACACATTTTAAGGAATTTACAAATAAACAAATGGATTAATGACTAATTTTTAATCATAATTATCACATGTGACTTGTTACAAGGCCTAAATGTTTTGGGCAAGTAGCATAAAATTCTAATAAAAAAAAATATACATGGGACCAAGTTACAATGGCAATCACATAAAGATGCAACTTATATGAACTTTTCATTGATCCACACCAACTTACATGGCGTCATCATTTTGCAATTGATTTTACAACTAAGCAATGTAGTCACATTATTTTTATTTATTTAAATGCTTATTATTTTTAAAAATTATATTATTGCTAATTTAATTAAATTCAACCTATACCATGTTGACATGTGTCATTACATAAGCTAGGTTTAAAAAACTAGTTTAAGTTGCTAGGTAGGCCACTTATTGCACGTACATAAGTTCACCTATTAAACACTTAACCTAATTTTGATATGTAGGTAAAGAATATTCGGTAAACATTCCATTGATGAACACAACACATGTTATTTGTGGGAATTGATCCTTAAACCCCAATGATGGAAATAAACTTCTTTACCACCAAGCTGCCTACTTGTTGTGACAAAATAGTAAATAATGTGCATTATGTTTACCATCTTTCATTTAAAACATTACACAAACCATCATTTTTTTATCTTTGATCTATTTTATTAAGATGTTGTCTAAATGACAAGATTAAAATTTAAACTTAAAGTTCTTTCAATAATGTACACAATTTTATTTGTTTTCCTTTTAAGAATATAAAATGATTGGGAAAAAAGGATTGAATTTCATTATTGCTTACAATTTCAATGACCATTCCATGGAAAAAATAAATTTAATCACATGATTTATAAATGGACAATATAATAATAATAAAATATATCTTTCATGTTTTAAACCTTCATTTGATTCTAAAACTTATATTATATATTTTTTTGATATATCACAATCTTACTAATACATTATAATTTAAATGTGTGTTATATAATTTATTCACATATAATATATATAAATGGATCATACATACATTCTAATAGAAATTTAATAAAATCTTTTAGATTAGCCATAATATTTCTGATGTAAATATTAATTAATGTACAAATAAATTATGTTTTTTCACATCTCAAACCTCTATTTGATTTTTAAAATTATATCATACAATTTTTATTATAATAGATCATAAATGTACCAACAAATGTAATTTAGATGTATGATATATAATTTATTCACTATATAATGCTTATAAATGGGTGATAAATTACTCTTACTACCTACCTACTTAATGCATTTTTAATAGATTAAGTACATAACCTACTTAATTAATTAAGGTGCAATCACAATTTGGGTACCACAATAAAAACCATGACATTCATTTGTCCTGAGTTCTAAACTAAGGACTTTAGCAAAATGGATGTTTTAAAATGCTACATAATGAAAGAGAGATATGTATGTTTAGGTTTTCAACCAATAAATGTTATAATGAATTATTCAAATCAATTGAACAAATTTTGAATGTCCTGTTCAAATATAAACAAAAAAGGAATGTAAGACTACTTAAACATTCTAGAATGGCATACTTTTATTTGGAGTGCCAAAAACCTATTACAAACATCAAATAATGTCCTTTTTTTTTGCACCCACGTTTCATATATTTCTTTCCAAACCTTTCGAATGTAAATTTTTAATTTAAAAAATTAATTTGATTATCCTTATTAACACATTTGTTTTATGAAAAAATCTGCAATTCTAGCAATCAATTCCACAAAATTTGGTGATTTATCATACTAAAAAATATGCCATCATATATAACATACTTTATTATATTTGTGTACGTACTACTTAGCCACATACATATTATCTACTACATAACCTTATTTCTACCATTAATTGCCATGAGTTTTTTGAAAGTTTCACGAACCCATCAAAACTTACTACACATTTAATGGTTAGTTCTTTGAAAAAAGTTAATGGAGAACAATTAAATCACTAAATCCAACAATTTCATTGGTAAACTTTCGTTTTCACATTTAATTACATGTGCATTTGCACCTAAGATTTGAAGTTGCAAATCAAGTTGAAAAGATGCTTGACATGGTGTCCGATGGTGTATGAAGCATTTTCCAAGTTGCTAAAACAACTATATTTTCATCTATTTTGGAATGTCATTAAAAATGAATAATATAAATGTATTTTTCATCTTCAATTTCATCCAAATTAACATTAGTCACAAGTATAAGTTGCATATACAACTTCAAACCACTTTGTAATCATTTATGTAATTACAAGTTGTTTTTTATAAGTGCCAAACATTTATAGTCACATTTATAGTCACAAATATCATGATTGATTTGAACACAAGTCACAAACACATGAATTGGAATGGACAAAATTTCTTGTAGTAATAGACGATAACACTAAATTTCAAATCATTATAGCTTTTGGTTTGTATTAAAAATTAAAATTACAACTAAATTAATATGAAATTCCATTTAAAATTATAATTTAAAAACTAAATGATTAATATTTTGATAATTTTAATTTAGTGACATTTTTATGAATGTCACTAGAATGGAAAGCTCGAGTTTCATGGTGGTTAGAATGCATGCATGTGAATCATGTGAAAAAAAAAATATTAATAAAGAGTGAAAATGAATGAGTAATGGATGGCCAAAATTGGCCAACTACAAGACGTCTAGAAATAAACATTGAATTTTTTCCTTTTTGGGAAACAAAGGCTTGGACGGTTTGAGACTATGACTAGGAATGTTGGTTTTAAAATGATGAAAACATTGGATTGCAAAAAAAATCACTAATTTTCACATTAGTGTGGCACAAAGTTGCCCATAGCATCATATCATGTTGGGCAAGTCAAAAAAAATTGTAATAAGGCAATCATATCCAAGAAACTATCACTAGAAGTGTGGCACCTACTCAATGACATGATACCTACAACCTTTGTGTGTCAGATCTTGAAGCCAGGGCTGGCAACTAGAGTCCTAGGAGAGGGTAGACCAAATTGGTGCTCACTAACATTTAAGAGTTAAACTATCTTTTAAAACCATAATTATCTATTTTAAAATTAAAATTTGATACTTACAATAGTTAAGAAGAAGTTTACTAAAAAAAAAATCTATTTTTCATTTCAATGAATCCACTTTTGGTGCATATTGATCAAATACCTCAATTTTTACATTGAGCAATGAGTAGACTACTTTCTCATATAGTTTTTGTTTGTATTATATACCTATAGTACTTAAAAGACTATACCTTAACCTATGGTTAGTTTAGTCATTAAATAATCCTCAAAATAGTGAAATGAAAATTTGTGAACATATGAAGTTGACATACTGAAAATCATTGTGGGAATAGCTTTTGCAATTGACTCCTAAATTTGAGAGATTTCCACTTGTCAACCATGGGTTGATAAGACCTAGCCACCTTGGCCTCATCCGAAAAACCTTAAACAAACATGAGTTGCCACCTTCAAAAGTTGGGACATGGAACCAATTTGTTTGCTAAACATTCAACAAAAAGTGTTGAAGGGATGGGAAGCATGACCTAGAACATCTGGGATTTTCTGGTGGAAACTTTTTGCTATTTTGTGATTTGATTTTAGAAAAGCTTTTGGAAATCCTGTTTTTAGTTTTTATAGTGTGAAATTTATTTTTTTTCAGCAAAAAATTTCTCACTTCAGCACATTGAAAATTTTGATTAAAAAAAAAGTAGTAAGATTGAGGGTAACTATTTGTTAGTCTATTGATCAGTTGTGAGGTGCATCTCAAAGTTCCAAGTTTTTTTTTTCTGCAATGAGCTAGGTACCTAAATTTAATTGAGCCAATACAAAAAGGAATTCTAAAACTTTGGACACTCTCTCAAATAAAAGTTTACACCCTCAAAATAGAATCATAGAAAAGCTTTCCTTTGACCCATTTATACTACTAGTGTGGCCTGTGCCCTTGGCCCAAGTGTTACCACGTTTTCAACTGATTTTTCCTTCCAAAACCTGGTATTTAGAATTTATTTAAATTTTCAGCGCCAGAAATTACTTAAATATAAATATCCCCCACATTCTGAATCCAAATCTCACCAAATAAACTCCATTATATTCTGATCATCAAGATCTTTCCAACAACTCCAAAGGCACATTCCAATTCCTCCAAAATTTTCAGCTACAATTAAATATAATTTTCAATGAAGAAATCATTCAATATTCAAGAACTTCTGCACTGCAAGTCCAAATGCCGTGAAACCAAGCTAATGCACCCCTCCTCCTCCTCAAGAGCTTTCCAAAAGAGACCAAGAACATGATCTGAAGCATCTCGGTTTGGTGGATCTCATAAGTACAAAACAAAACAAACAAACCACATTCCTTCATAGATAGATAACACATGAAAATTCAACTTTGGGCAAAGGGTATGAGATAAAAGTGTGATGATGCTATTGGGAACATCTCGAGGAACACATTGGGAACACATGCAGGGCATGATGTGAACACATTGGGAACATCAACGCAACAAATTTCAAAACCATTGCCTCTCCCCCCAAAGGAAAAAAAACCTCGGGTTATCTCCCTCAACTTGAAAGGGTAAATGTAATGGGGTCTTCACCTGATGGGCATAAGGCGACAATATCACATGGTGTGGGAACAATGTCACATGTTGCTTTTGGAATACGATTTGTTTGGATGCTCCCTAGTGACTCACTTTGGGTTTTGCTCTTCTGGCTTGGAGTTGGGTTCTCTCTCTTTGTTTCATCTTTTCCCCCTTTGTTTGGTGTTTTGTTGGCCTTGCCTTCAAGGCAAGGCAAGGATATTGTGTTTAAACTTTAGATTCATTCTAGAATATAGTAGCTTATGGGATTTTGGCCTCTAGGTAATAGGTACCTAGGTCTATTTTTATATGAGGATTTTTGAAAGATGATATTTTGGCTTGTGTTGAAACCTTGAGACTAGTTATAGAGTTATAATATCTTGAAGGATTTCGGTTTCTTTCAGAGGATTTTTTTGAAGGTTATATTTTTGGATGGTGAAATATTTGAGTTTCCATAATTCTTCTTTTGCCTTAAGATACTCTTTAATGTAAATGGCAAGGCCACAGTGTAATTGACACACCCCTTGTTTAATTAACTTTGCCAGGGTCTAATCAAATTTTGGATGCTTCTATGGTTTAAACTACATTTGTTTTCTTTTGGTTTAACTTCCTCTTCTTTCAGGTCTTTGTATTTGAAGGCACCTCCCCTGCCAGAACTTCACTCTAAATTTGAAGGACCCAAAAAAGGTATCTCCTCCTATCTTCCACTTTTGTAGGGTCCATCAAATTTGAAAAGTTCCTTATGTAAGGTAAGGAACAGCTTTGGGGCTCTTCCTGGATTATGGGGCCCAACCTCAGTCTATCTTCTCTCACCAGGGCCTGGAAGAGTAGAAAAAGGTGTTCTTTACCCTAGTATATATTTACATGTAAATCCATGTACTAGTGTTGCCTGATGTCATATGTGGTGGCATCATATATCAAATGCAGATGAGATGATGCCCATTGCCCAAACAACTTGGAACATCTTGTGGACTTGGGGAAGAAGCCAATACATGAATATTTTAATGGGAGGTTCTTGTTCTAATATACACTTCATACAAAACTAGTCCCCTCCCTGTTTTTAAGGTCTTATTTTCAAGGTTTTATTTTAGGTTTAGAGACCCATGTTTGCTAAGATTTGTCCTAAACCCTAAACCCTAAAACCATAGTATATAGTATGTATCATAGGTACATACTAAACTTAATAAAAATCTCAGTGGATATTTGATGGTACCAAGAGGAAAGCAAGGGGTACCAAGTGCTATATACACTCTATTTAAACTTCACATATTTAGAAAAAGGATGGGCCAAAAACCATTCAATTTGGCCTAGTCCTGCTAGTTCTGGTCTGATCAACAACTTTAGGCTTAATATTTGTTTATGAAATCCCCAAAAAGTGTTTAGAACTTATATGATTGATTTTTGAATTTTTCTCTTTTCTAAATCTTTTAGTACCTGGAATTTCTTATATGTACATGATTTTTATCAAGCCTAAGGTTCATCACCATGATGAGTTTGTATGTGAAACTTGGTTTGATTTTATCATAGATAACTAGGTGATTAATGGGCTAAAACTCTGAATGTCAGGGAGCTTGCAGCTGGCCTCTAAGTTTGCAATGGGGTGAATCCTTGTGTTGGTCTTGTATTGACTTCAGAACATATGAACCTGGTGTTGGTATTGGGTGTTAAGAAGAATTTCATAGGTGTCAATCTCATCCCTAATTTTTGGTCCATATGAGGAAGGTATACACTTGATATTGAAATTGGTATAACACATGTATATGTTCTTGATATTAAAGTTATCCATAAAGTAATCCTTGCTTTGAACCTCACTTTTATCCTAACCGGACCACTCGTCCTCCCTTTTTGAGCTATTCATAAAGTTTACCAAAGTGAGGATGACCCACCCAAGAAACTAAAGATGAAGTCCTCAAAAGTGATTGCCATAGTCACTTACCACGTTAACCACGTTGTGGTATATTTACATTAAACTAGGGACTACCCAATATGAAGTTGACTAGGTTAGGCCTACCTGCCTCCATAGGCGACCTACCTCTTTGTGGGTTATTTAACTAGGATAAGAGCTATCAAAAGCTTAATGGGAGCTACATAGGACCATCTTCATGATTATCTAAGGACTATTTAGAAGGCTACATAGGGTCTACTTAAGAGGCTTAAATAGGAGATACCTAAAGTTACTTATGAGATTATATAAGGAACTATTTGCGGGCTATCTAGGGGTTTGACTAGGGGGGTATTTCGGGATTACCTTAGGCCCTACCTTTGTTAGGGAATACCTTGAGACTATTTATGAGCTATGTACAGCTTACCCAAGAAATTACTTAGGAACTTCTTAAGTTAAGGGAATACCTAAGGGACTACATTGGAGGCTATTTAAGGATCATAACATAGTAAGTAAGCTCCTAGGTAAATATCTAAGCTTAGACAAAACATAAGAAATAAAAGGAAACTCAACCATCCTAGGTAGGTTGAAGATGAAACTTGAGTTTCCTCATTTATTATATATTTTTTGGCATTGTCTCATCCTACATTTTGAGTGTTGTACTTAGATTTAAGGAAACCTAAGGTTCTACTTTTGGGTTTTCTTAACTTTGCAAATAACTTTATTGCCACAAGATCTTACCAAGTTGGTTTTAATTTAAAGCTTGTATTGTTTCATACCATATGAATTTGGTAAGGTCCTTGATATAGAGTGAAGGTTTATGTACTAGACTAATTCACTGATGAATACCCATTTGAAATCAACTTAAACTTTTGTTCATCCTTTAATAAGACATTTGAGTCAAATTATGTTAGTTTTCTACAATCTTGATTTTAGAAGTTTTATACCATAGAGGAATTGGAACCCATGATTCTCAAATGATTAAAAGTTATAAACAAATTATAAATAATAATTCCATTCAAAAACCCTTCCCATTTTCAAGCAATGAACATTGTCATTTTAAAATGTTTGTGGTATGAAAGATAGCCATCCTACATGTATATATTAAGATAGGTGTTTGTTTATTTATTTATTTTAGATGTGATTAGGCTATAACTTTCCCAAACCATGAAGCCTTGTTTTGCTTTTGTTATCAATGGAAAAACTTCGATGAAGCAGTGTGCACATTTTTTAATATATAATTTGTAGATCACTGATGCAAAAGTTATTTACTTTAATAACGTGCATATTTGGAAATTAATTTATGTTTTAAAAATGACTTTTTCACATTCAAGTTCCATAAAAAAATTTAAGTTAAACCCATTTTGATCATAATAGTATTGGGATGGATGATTCTACAATTGGTTTACTATACTTGGGTCAATGTCAATATCATAAGGATGTATTAATCATTTTGCAACTATATAATTGGACATTTTAGCCTCAAAATCTTCTACAAGCAATTCATAAATATGAAATGTATATTCAAATCAAATCTCACTATGTTAAAATGTTCATTTAGAACTTTCCAACTATTTAAAAAGAGCCCAATTTATGACCATTAAAACCTTGACACATTCAATTACATATTTGATTCAAATAAATATTTATGAGTATATATTGAAATATATATACATTCACAATTCTTCTTTTAGAAGAACGGGGTTATGTTAATTTGTCATTCTATTATTTATGTATAACTAGTATGCCACACCATTCTCCTACTATGGACTTCACATAAATTATACCAAAACTTTTCAAAACCAAAATCTCAATTCCTTTCACAATTCTATTCCATGAAGCTTTACATTCATACAACAACTTATTTCTATCAAGTGAAGGTCTTCCCAAAGGTCATAAACACATTTTTATATACTAACCAAAAGGAAATTTAACAAGAAATTTCTTAAAGTTTACACATCACATGGTTCCCCATGTGATTTCACATGCATAATAAAGTGGCAAAGACTTTTCACATGACTTTTCACATAAATTATCATGTGTGAGTTAATGCACCTTAATGTGCCAAAGACTTTTCACATGACTTTTCACATAAATTTTCATGTGAAAGTCAAACACTATGACCAAATCATAATTAAACTATAAAATCCTACTAACAAGTAGTTCACCAAACTTAAATGTTAAATAATTACATAGGTAATATAGTCTAACAACATCAAGTTACAATTACATCAAATACAACGATAGCTTAAGACTTTCTTTCAAGTTTTTTTTCCTAAAACATGTTTGTTTTTACCTTTAACAACACAACCTATTAAAGGTGGGACCACACTTGGAAGTAAAACACAGTTAAATTAGAATTAAAAAAATTAGATTATGTCCACACATGTAAAGATAATTACCTCCAAATCCTACATGGATGCCTATGTGGCAAAGGAAGTTATCTTAGAGGTAGCTAACCTAATTGCTACCTTTGAATCTACAAAGATCTTAGATTTTTTTTCAAAAATCAAGAGGTAACTAACTTCTCAAAAAATGTCTAGATAAGTTTGTTTGTTGTTTTCGCCCATGACCTTTGCACATTCAAAAACTTTCCATTTGGGTAACGATGCAACATTCTCCCAAATGTAGCAACATTTTCCAAGGTATAATAGCATTTGCCCTGGACGTAGCAAGGAAGTTCAATTTTTAGGTTCCTTTGCATCTCTCAACAAATTTGGCATTGTAACAACAAATAACATGGACTAGGTGTTTTGTGTCATAACAACAGTTAACCAAAATAGGTGTCTAGTGTTTAGTATCTAGTGATGGAAAAACTTCATAACATTATAACGAAGGTGTGGTCACTATTTTGTCAAAAGGTGAAAAAGGCAAGTTAACCATTTTTTTAACATTGTAGGTGTGGACAAATTAAAGATAAAAAGATAGCAGATAGGTAAAAAGTGGGTGGGAGCTAAGTTTAAGGTGATAGTTGACATTTTTTAAAACATCAATGAAAAAATGGAAAAATGGGCTAGCTCCAAATGTGGCCCACCTTAAAAGTCCTCCCATGTTACCACATTTCATGTTAAAACTTGATTACCATAGTACATGGGCAACTTTGGCATAAATCAATTTTTTAAATTCCTTCATAGCTTTTGAAAAATCATTAACCATGTTGTTGAAAACTTCAAAAATTTAGATTACAAGAATTTGGAATTTGAACCCTAACTTAGTATAAATAAGCATATTATTGTGAATAGAGTAACCACAAGGACAATAAAAGAACTTTAAAATTGAGTTATAATTCAATATGTAAATTTGTTATAAAATGCAAAGTCCAAAATTAAAAATTCACATGGTGAATCTTAAATTTAAAATAAATTAACTATTTTGCACTTGTGTGGCGAACTTGCCTAGGAGCTAGGGTATGCATATTCAATGACATGCATCCTTATGTTTATCCATCCATTTGTTACTTTGTGACTTAGAAAATTAAACTTGCATGAGGTTTTCGTGTTTGTTTTTTGTTTTCTATTCGATCGTTTTTCATTTTTTTGAAGTGTTGTTTCATTGTTCAAGCAAGTTAAGTGGAACATGTGTAAAAGATTGAAGCAAAGGTATATGGAACACAAACAGAAATAGAAAAAAAACTAATGTCATGGGAGTGTTGGAAATATTTGGACTTGATATTTTAATGTTTTGAGCTTGATTGTTGGATTTGAAGCTAGATATTATTTCACCCTATCATTAAATTGTATAATAACTATTATACGTAAACTTTTGTGCAAATCTTTATTTACATGTTTTCTATTGCCAACCAAAAGAAAATTAAAAATTTGTGTAGAACATTTTTTTTGACATATTATGAAAAAGTTGCAATGTAAGGAAGTAAAGAAATTAAAAATGGATGGTTTGTGAATGAATGTGTCACCCAAGCACAAAAAGTATGATGAGAAAAAAAATCTCCAAAATGCATGAGGACTAAAATGAACTATGACAAAAACATTGAGTTTAAATTTAAATCCAACAATGAAACATGATAATTAAGACAAGAACACAAATTTGCAAAAAAAGAACTACTTTAACAATTTTTTCTTCTAATAACATATGAAAACATATTAAAAATATGAAATGAAAGAAACAAGGTTATGGTGCAAGATTGTACTTCAAATTATGAATGTTCAACAAATTAAAAGTGATGAGAGAAATTACTTTAATAACTTGGTTCAAGTTCAAACTTCCATATGGCCCACCATTTTTTAGCATATTTTTAATTGCATGTTATGGATGAAAAGTCCACAATAATGAATGAAACTTTTCATAGATTTTGAACAAAAAATGAATGATCATGGTAATGATTATGTTAACAATGATGATGGTGATGATAATTTTCATTAACTATCATATGAATTATCATAATCGAATTATTTTAAATCTTTTGCTAGGTGTTAAATGAACTATCATGGATTGTCATTCATGAAAATGAATGAGGGCACAATGATGGGTCCAAAACAAGACAAATTTTTTTGTTCATCTTGTAAAGTTTCTTTTTTCTTTGGTTTTTGGGTTTTTTTTATTGAAAAAAAATTGTCATTTGCAATCAATTTTTGTAATTAAAAAATATTCTTAATGGTTTTTAATTGTAAAAAAATATTTAAGTTGCAAATATTGATTGTTAAAAAAAAATCTTCTAGTTTTTATATTTCTTTGTGTATTGGTTTCACATGAAATGACATGTTACAATCACAATTGTGGAAATACTAAAGCAACACTAAGAAGGTTATTATATTTTTTGATCTAATATGAGGAAAGAATCAAAGATTGGTAATGAAAACTTGTTGAGGATTTCATGTATCTTAATGGAAAGATTATTGAAGATTTCATAGTTACTTTTTAAATGAAAATATGTATGAACATTGAACCTTTAATGTTTTACATTGTGTAATTGAAGAGGAAGGGTAAATAAGAAGCTTGAGTTGTGTATGTGAGCTATTATTGCCCCATGATGGTTGTTTTCTAGATTGGAAGGAAGATAGAATGTGGTTAGAGGTGTAGGAGATGTTGTTGGTTGTTGTGCTTGTTGTCTAGGTTGTGAATAAATGTGTTGTAGGTGGGTTGTAGTTGTGTGGGATATCTATTATATTTGTTGTTAAGACCCTTTGTGGGATTTGTGTGTGAAAGTGTTTATATAATCTTCTCTTATTTTCTTGTCATTCAAAGAATGACAATAAAAGGTGAAAGAGAGAGGTAAGGAGGGACAAACCACAAACACATCCAAGTAGAAAACCCCCACTCCCTGATCCCAATTGCCTTTAAACCATTCTAGATTGAATAGGTTTCCTACACTAAAAGGATAAATTCATAAGGATATTATTTGTAACACCCTTCTGAATGTACTTTTGAATGGTGAAAATATGACCTAAGGTTAAGGTGTTAAGGTGTGTTGTTTTTACATTTAATAAACCTAATGTAGATTCCACATATGACCAAATTCTATATCAGGAGGCTAGGGGTTTGACCCAATGAGGGTTCATATTCATGTTCAGTTTTTATTTATTTATTTATTGGCTTTGCCCAAAGGGAAAAATACTACGCATCTATGCAGGATTTGGAGTTGAGAATAAAATTTTGGCTCATTCAATGGCCAACATGGAGATGACAAGTGTTCACAAAATGAAAATTTTCACATGAATGTAATTTTCCATGTTTGGGTGGATGTAACCTTCAGTACATTAGGTTTTCAAGTAGTTGAACGTTGTAGGTTTTGATAACCATCACAAAAGCTAAAAGGAGTTTCTTCATCAACCAAACTCTTTATCATTGGAATTTGCTTGCCACTCTCATTAGCTTTTGAGAAAGTGACACTGCTAGGATTTGTCTTTCCTCCTCTTTTTCTTGAAACACCCACTTGTAGCACTTGTCATTTGTTCCCCTATACATTGTCACAATGTGTGCAAGCTAGTATTTGGTTTTCCTTCTTTCACATATCTTGTTGGGGAGAAAGATGGCAACACATCCCATTCAGAAAATGTAGTTTGTCACCAACTTTGATCGATCATTGCCAATGTACCAATTCAAAGTGATGTTCTCCATCAAAACAATAATGGCATATGAATTGGCATACACTTGAAGTTGATGTGGCATGGTTGCGAAATTGGGATTGGGAAGGCATGTTACTTTTTGTATTTTAATTTTAATCCAATTGCAACTTGTAGACAATGGAAGTGCTGGTCAACCATTTGGGGTTTTGTTGTGTCAGGTATAGTCTTCCTTTACCTAGTGAAATATGTGGTTTCCTTAGTCTCAAGTCCTCTATGTATTAGGGATTCCTTTCTATCATGCTTCTTCTTGACATGCTTCCATATGGCTTAAAATTAAAACCATAAACACACATCTTTACCAAGCTTGTTTCTGTATGAAATGCTAAAACATGTTGGAATAACATAAGTCTAGCCCATCTAAACACCAATAAGTTGTAATTGTTATTGTGCAAAGACTTTCTATTGTTCCATATGGCTTAGAATTAAAACTAGACACAGATGTTTTTACCAAGCCTCCTTTTGTATCAAGTGTTAAAACATGTTGGAATAACATTAATCTAACCCACCTAAACACCGATAAGTTATAATAAGCTACTTGTTGTTGTGGCAATCATGGGTAGATGGTGTTGTGGGCCATTAGTTTAGAGCCCTCAAATGCCCCTGGAAGGGTTTGCAAGAAAAGTGCATATGCGTGTATCAATTCCATATATTAGCAGAGGATGTTTTAAAATCCACTATGCAGAAGCATTAGATTGTAATTTTTTGAATATTTATAAACATAGTATTTGCAAGAAACTTGTATTTAAGATAACACTTAGTACCTATGTTGTTGCCAAATTGCAATGCAATTGTACCTAAGCTTTAAGGTGAGCTGATTTAAACTATGTTTGAAGGGGTATGTAGTGGCACCTAACATTGTTTTCTTCATTATGTTTCTTTTACTTCTTTATTTTTGGTACTACCTCTTTTCTACCTCCAATAAAAGTGGACATTTCTATTTCAAGGGTGTAGGCATGGTCAAGTAGACAAAAAATGTTCCTTGTCACAAAAAATTACAAGTAGACATAAAAAAAACTTTGATGCATTGAAAGTAGGAATATTATTTTATTCAATGATTAATATGAAGATAAAATTTCACTTTACTATTATAACTTTGAAAGATGAACATTTTCATGTAGGTTTAAATAGATTTTACAAAATTGCATTTATTTGCAGATAATGTCTAATCTTACAAAATGGGTTGCAAATAGATGAAATATTGAATGTTTTCTATTTTCAAGTCACGAAAGCCTTAATACTTGTGTACTATAAAATTATGCATGTTATAATCATAATACATAAAAAAATTACTATAAAAGTTTTTTCGAATACCAAATTGACCCAATTAGGTTCAAATCTGCTTTTCACCCAATTAAGTGGAAATCTATTTCTCACCCAAATGTTGTATTCAACTTACCATAAACTAAATGGAGGGCCATGTTTTTTTGTATTTTTATTTACATAACTTTTTAATTTATTTTCATGTGTTTATATAAAAAATTATGTCATTTTAAAAATGCATTTTGGTTGGACTATTTTTTTTGTCTACTTGACCATGCCTACACCTTCAAAGTACTCATTCACATATTTTGCTTACATGGATTCCACTAGGCTACATCAACAATCTGGTATTAGTGTTTCAAGATTGGATTCTCTAACTTGTAGTGTTTCTAGGGTGCATTTGTGCCATCAAGCCATTGATCATGAGGAGGAGGAAGAAGATGAAGAAAATTGTGAAAAAATATTTGTGCATTCTCACACTTCAAAAACTTCTTCTCTCCACCACACATCGTGCATACCATTACAATGCATCTGAAGGTGATAATGATTTGTGATTTTGGTAAATACTATAAATTAAACCACATGTTTGCAAGTAGTTAGGGGACATGTGTAATGTGTCTTGAGATAGATTTGCTTGAGAGTGTCACACCACAAATTTTTAGCTTTTTTACAAAACTGAACCTTTTCCTTACATTTGTAATTTATATAGAGGGAACCTTTAAGTGTGCAAAGTTAGAACCATCTTTGGGGAAACTTGAAAGGGTGGAAGGAATTAAAGGTGGTATGTACACCATTTTTGCTATATATAGTTCTGAGTTTTTGGATGTTCATAGTTCATACTAATGTGTTGTTAGATCAGCTGGATTATAGATGGTGATGGGTATGTGTTTTTAAACAACAACATTTATAAGACGTATTTGGTATGGGATGGGCGACAACAATATTGATTCTTTGACAATGCTTAAAATATTCAACTTTCTTCCTTTCTCTTTGTCCTTTGAATTTAACATTTTAGTAGGTAAAGCACTTATTTCTTGAAAGCATTGTGCAATCCAACCTTGTTGTCATCTTCTTGATACCAATCTTTTGATGTTGCCTAAATTGATTTTGTTGCTTCCATCTTTATATTTATGTAAATGCTATCAATTGATAATGCATTGTTGCCAATAGAATGGTATCACTTGTTGGTCTATATAGGTACATGTAGACTTTTTTGTGATTGTCATACTATTGTCATGAAGAAGACTTGCAACATATGGTGAGTCCCATTTCCCAATATTTTTGTCCTTTAATCCTGCTTAATCATTTTTAGGTTGACTTACATTGTTTAGTATTGAGAAATTTGTAGTACTTTTGATCAATTATTATCTTTGTGCTTGAGTTCAACTGTAATTGAAACGATTAGAAGGATTATTCCCATCAAAATATTAATGAAATTTGATGTCTGAAAAGGTTTAATTTGTTACAAGTTTAGTGAGATTTTATTTATGTGGCCTCAACTTGTTCATGCAAATGTAGTAGTTTTCTTTGCGTTGAAAAGTAGGTTGCATGGTTTAGTAGCCATGTATATCCTAATTTGAATCTATTTCGAAACATCACTTGTAAATTAATATCCTTGTTGTATGGAGAGGACTCCTTGTTCATCCAAATCACAACTTACATGATCCATTCACTTTGTTATTTATGCCAGAGTAGTTTGTTTAACTAGGGGTTGACATCACTTACTAGTTGAGTGTGGAAACTTGGATACTTTGAGAGAGAATCATTTTGATATGTGACAATTTGATTGAGTCATGATATTCCAGGGATCAATTCACTTATTAAATTTATCATGGTGGTGTTAAGTGAGAACTATTTTAAGATGATCAAAATCACTTTCAAGATTTTTTAATCTTTTGGCTCATTGTTAAGAAATTAGGATCTTAGGAAGTCCACCTAGGTTGAAGGTGTAAGCAATATTTTACTTCGGTGGCACTTGATTTTCCAGTATGTTGCAAATGTTCACAGTTTATGGCATTTGACGCTAGTAGGCCTATTGCTATGTAATAAGATGTGTAGAGTAAAGACAACAAGGCCTTTACAAATATTCATAAGGTGAATTTTTCGTTTTAGATTGCCCATAATTAGTGGCTTTTATTCCATTGACGATGTGTAGTTGCAACTTTTAGAATATGTAGGTTTCAGATGAACACCATAGTTATTTTGGGGTGTTCACATGCCCATGTTCCTTTTGTAGTACTAATATGTGATTCAAATGGCATTTTAGGTAGTAGGATTAGTAGTGGCTTCAATGGTGTGCTTCTCCCTTCGAGCATTTGTAGCTCTTCTTTGACAACCCTTTTACATTTGTTGAGTCCATTCCATCCTCACCAAAGTTATGTTAATGTTTCTAGCTTAAAGTAAGCTTATGAGAAAAACTTATTGATTTTTAAGGTTAGACCATTACATCTTCATTTAGGGTTACATTCTTACAATATGCAAATCCAAAAAAGACTTGTGGTTTTAGTAACTCAAGGTCCACAAACTAACTCACAAGTTTTTCTTTTTCCTTGTCAACATTAAATTATAAACTAAATACACAACAAATTTGTGAAAGCCTTTTTGAAAAAGAATTTAGTTTTGAAAGCTTGGTAATGTTATTTCTATGACAATCATCATTTAAAATTTACATTGGTTAAATATCTAAAGTTTGAAAGCTGCTAATGTCCAGTGCAATAATCTTCATCAATGTCTTTCGAAATGTGGTGGAAACTATTTATCAACATATGGGATTTGGAGCATGTCAAGAGTCAATTGCATCGACCACTTACTTTTCTTTATTATGTGATAGGTCTTTCTCTTTTGCTTCTTTGATTCTTGATTACACTAAGATGCGCCACTTACTGCTAATATAATTGTTTATTAGATTGTGCATTGTTCGATAGAAAAAAAACCTTTTCTAATGTGCTTTTATGGTAATACCTTAAATAGGTCTGTTTGTGAATGGTAGTGAGGGGAATCTTTTTCACTTGTTAATTAATGTCACAATGTAAGGAGGTGCAGATGTATTGTTGACCTTCATTTGGCCTCAATAGTCTATTCAACAAATTTGGAAGGATACTACAATAAATTGGTGATGTTTTGTCAAGGATATTGGGTAGAATCAAGACATGTATAAGATTAGAGTCCCCAACAACACTAACGTTCCTAAGATGTTGACATTAAGGTTCAACTATTGTAACAATTGATGTTGCTTTATGAAGTTTTGCTAAGAGATCAATTTTCAGTATTTAGACATTTCAATTTTCAATTTTCAGTATTTAGACATTTTAGTTTTCAGTTTTTAGCATTTAGACATTTCAATTTTCAAAATTTTAGATTCCTTCTAGACATTTCATAAAGAGATTTCAAATTTCAATTTTTAGTTTTCAACTTTCAATATTCACACATCCAAATTTAGACATTTCAATTTTCAAATTCCAAATGCTTCACATAGAAATTTCAAATTTCAAGTTTTAGTTTTTAGCTTTAAGTATTCACACATCCCAATTCAGACATTTTAGTTCTCAAAATTTCACATTCCAAACATTTCATATACAAATTTCAATTTTCAATTTTCAACTTTCAGTATTCACACATCGGAATTCAAACATTTTAGTTTTGAAAACTTTAGATTCCAAACATTCCATATATTATAGTACCTTGGTAAGTTTAACACATGCCTCCCAAACAATTAATTAGTTTTGAATATTCAATTTCAGAAAATAAAATACTCCTAAAGAACCTTTATTTTCCTTCCTAGGAAGTTGGTCTTTGGAATAAAATATTGATCATGGTCATATAACATTGGGTAGAGCCATTACACGATGAGGTTCTTGTTTATTTAGGGCATAACCTTGGGAAATCATTTTTTCTATCCAACACATGGTATCAAATAATTGGATATTGTTTTTTTTAAACTTTCCTATTATCAATTAGCTTGTTTATCCAATACCTTAGATTATATTTCCTTTTATTTTTTTGATAATACCCACCCTTATGCATAAGGGTTGTTCTTGGGATGCATTCCTGACCATCAAATTTGAGAACCACCAAATAGAATAGGTTGGGTTTCAACTTTTGAAGGTAACACTTATCCCCCAAAGAATGTTTTCATTTGTAGTGCACTTGTCACAATTGCCAATTCACAACTCAAGTTAGTGAACTCCAAGCTGAAAGGGGAGCTAAAGCTTGAGTTGGAATTGGAGAATAATTGTGGTTTTCAATTTTTTTTTTAAAGTCAAATAATCGTCTAATAAACCATCAATTCTTTGTTGATTCTTTCATGAAACTCGACAATTCCTTGAGATTTTTGAAGTAACCAATCAATGGGTCTTTGATTCTGATTTTTTTCAATTACTTGGACCAGATTATTTTTTGATTTTGAAATTTTCCAAATACTCAAAACCAATGATTATTAAAAAATCAAATACCCACCCAAAATCACCCTCATGTTACTACCCTTCATTTCACCACCTTTTCAGTTGACCTCCCA
>Ga0209208_10000919_pt1 | contig 40202 bp, 34 predicted proteins | sample S1TSphfallax_3_FD_187694 | JGI IMG/M metagenome (GOLD analysis project Ga0209208, IMG submission 187694) | Host-associated microbial communities from peat moss isolated from Minnesota, USA - S1T2_Fd - Sphagnum fallax MG (SPAdes) (version 2) | ecosystem: Host-associated > Plants > Peat moss >... | reverse complement strand
GACTATTATTGTTGTTCAAACTGATGTTGAGGAAGTAAACGGATCAACAAGTGATGAAATTCAACAATCTACACAAATGGGTTCACCAAATGTTGATCACAATTATCAAAAACCGACTGAGGAATTAAATACACTAGAGAATATTATCAATGCATTTGGAACAATTGACTGGGTGACAAAAAAAGGGTGGCCTCAAATACAAAAACAACAAGCTGACAAAAAATTAGTAAGAACTTTGAGCGACCATGGAAGTAGTGAGCAACTATGAAAGAAAAAACTATTTCAAACAACTTTGAATCCTAATTTGGTTAATACAAGAACTTTGTCAACTTGACAACTAACAACTATTGCAATAGGGATGAATGTAAATCCATTCATGGCTATTGTACCTATTAATGTTTTACACATTCAACTATTGAAGTATCATGACAACAACGATCTTGTTATACATATTTGACAACTAACTAAAGTCTCTGTGACTAATGGAGAAGATACAAATGATCATAAACTACAATATTTTCCAAATTTTTTTAGAAAGAGAACTGACAATTAGTTTACCAAGTATGAAACACCTCATCCAACAACATGGGGTGAAGTACAATGGGCTTTCATTAGTCGATTTAGTGAGATTCGCATTGAAGGACAAGCAATTGTAATTTCGAGATATGCAAAACAAAAGAAATATGAATTTATAAAGGATTACTATGATAGATTTTTGTGACTTTGCGCAATTATTCCACAACAACACATGATATTTATTTAAGAGAAGCTTTTAGAGAAGGATTGAAAACCAAACTCAAAATGGCCATTATAAGTATGTCGTGAAGAACTTTGGCGAAAGTAGCATAATCAATAATTATGATAGAAGAAGAGATGCTAGTAACTCGAAAGAAAAGTATAATGAAATATTGCCAAGACTCTGATAGTGAAAAATCAGAAGATTAAGATGAAAAAAAAAATGGAGACCAAAGAAGAAACAAACAACATATCACTCTAAAAATATTAGAAGAGGTGTGTATTATCAAAATTGTCATAATGAAGGACACCTTACAAAAGAATGTAAATTATTGAACAAATTTTGTTAGATATGCAAACAAAATGATCATAATATTGATAAATGTCTTGGCAAATCAATGTTTGGAAGATGTCCTTCAAGGGAAATTATTCTAGTGCATTTGGTACAAGTAGAAACACTAGTTGTGTAAAAGCAAAAACAATCACATGAATATAACACATCAAATAATCAATTTGGAAATCAACAATATAATTCAAGACCAAATGGTCAAAATTGGTGAAGTAGTGGTCAAAATAATCAAAATAATAAATTTCGGTAGAATGGAGTGAGGTGTTTTTGTTGTTGGAAAGAAGGACATGTAAGAGTTGATTGTCTTGTATGGAAGAAAGTAATGGAAGAAGAAGAAAAGAATTCCAAACCAAAAGTTAGAATTAATGTTGTTATGGTCAAATGGGACTAGTCATTTGTTGATGTGTGCATAAACCATGCGAAGTAAGAGGGCAAGTATGCCAGTAGAGGAACCTCCACATAGAAAGGTTAGTTCTACAAGGGGTCAACAAACCAAATGGGAAAAAAAAAAGGGTTCATTTGGATGTAATTGAGGAACTATAGAAAATTCAAAAGTTTGAAGATAGACCCATTGAAGTAGAAATGTTACCTACCAACTTGGAACTAGCCAAGTTGTCTACTTAGCCAAGAAGGTTGAACAGAGAAGTGCCATTGGGAATGATGAAGGAAGTCAATTTGCCAAGTGGTCAGAAAGGGTCAACTAAATTGACCAATTGATATGCCAAGTTAGCAAGAATTGGCATACCAACCAAAGTGGACACATCGATAGGAGAAATCAATATGATAGGAAGTAAGCATATTATGAATGGAAATGACAAGTTGACAAGAAGGGTCGATTTGATGAAAGCAAATGAGCCATAGGGAGTTGACAATAGTCTAAACAAGGAAATTTTGACTTGTTTAAAGAACCAAGACAAAATGACTATACAAAGTGTAATGGCAAACCAAGATGGAATGGTTGAAACACTAAATGGCTCTAGAATTAATATGAACTTAGTAGCAAAAGCTACAAAGGTAATTATGAATTTGAAATTAAAAGTGAAGTTAAAACATTTGATGATAATTTGTCCTCAATTAAGGGGAATGGTGGAAACATCCTTAGTCAAAATGAAAGAAGATCAGGTTGCAAATGTTTGCAAAGTAATAACAAAGGTTGAAGATTTTGATGAAGTTATGCCAGTTGTTCAAGTTCGAGTGGGAAAGTTTGAAATAAGGGATGTGTTATTCAATGGTGGCTCCAGTGTGAACATTATCTCTAAGAGTTTGAAAAGGAAACTCGAATTGAAAAAACCTCAATCGGCTCCATTTGTGGTGCGAATGGTTAACCAATGGAAGGTACAGCAAATTGGTTTGATTAAAAACTTGAAAATCAACTTGGCAAGTTGTGATTACAAAATTTTAATTACAATGTTGAATATGGAGAATGGAGTGGAAGCTTGTTCCATGTCATTGGGATAGCCATGACAAAAAGTTGGTTAGAGCTCATCACAATTGGGGCGATAATACCTTCACTATTACCTTTTAAAAAATGAACTATGACGTTAAGTATAATAAAACAAATTAGTATTAATTCATCATTATGGTCAAAAAATTTAAATGATGAATTTGATTGGGAAGGATTGTTAGAATGAGAAAATGAACAACTTTATAATGTAGTACCAAAATTATGGCATGTAGGGGAAGTAATGTTTAAAAAACTATATTTGTTCAAAAAAATAGAGAATGGTATGTTACAACCAAAACACATAGTTGATTATCCAATGTATTTTTATGAACATCGACCAGGAAAAGTTCCCGACATCATTGTCAAAAATAAAAAAATTGTTGGTTGGACAGTGACAATTGAAAAACAATTAGTTAAATTCAACGTGGGAAGCAAAGAAGAACTTAAAGAGGTATTAATTGATGCCATATTACCAAGTGTATCTCAATCACAAATTAAAAAGGTGTTAATGGAATACAAAGATGCTTTTGCATGGAACTATAAGGAATTAAAAGGAATTGCAAGAAAAGCATGCGAACATAAAATTGAACTAATGGTGAATGTTCAACTCGTTAAGCAAAAAAAAAACAAAATGAATTTTAATTATGCATTAAAAAAGTAAGAGAAGACCTTGATAAATTATTAGATGTTGGATTTATATATCCTATAAAAACCACTCAATGGTTAGTCCCTCTATGAATTATGCCAAAGAAAAATGGAAAATTGCATATATGTGTGGGTTATCAAAAATTAAATGCCCAGACCAAGAAAGATCCATTTCCATTACCTTTCTTGGATTCAGTGGTTGGACATTAAATGTATTCATCTATGGATGGTTATAACAATTATAACCAAGTTAAAATGGCAAAAAAAGACAAAGAAAATACAACATTTATTTCAGAATGGGGTGCATATGCATATAACATTATGGACTATGTAATGCTTCTGCCACATTTCAAAAAGTGGTGACCAAAGCCTTTAAAGAATATTTTGAAAAAAATTATGCAAGTATTCCTAGATGATTTCAATGTATATGGAAGTAAAAAAGGATCACTTAGGTCAATTATAAAAATGCTTGGAAGAATGTAGACAAAATGGCATAAGTTTTAACCTAGAAAAAATGTGCGTTATGTGTTAATTCAGGTGTTATTTTGGACACATTGTTTGTAGTGATGGATTATTAGTGGATCCCAAAAAAATTATTGTAATCACTACAATGTCGATACTTGTTAACATGACATAAATAAAGAGATTTTTAGGAGTAACTAGTTTCTACTGACATTATGTTTGAAACTTTGCCAGCAAAACAACACCAATGTGCAAACTATTAAAGAAGGATGAAAAATTCAAATGGACTAAAGCTTGCAATAAATCTTGGGAGTGGATGAAAACATCTATGACATGTTTGGCAATGTTAATGGTACCAAATTGGAAAATCGAATTTCAAGTGCATACCAATGCGTCAAACTTTGCTCTAGGAGTTATGTTAGGTCAAAACCCATATAATACCATTAATAGAGGAATATAATATGCAAATAGACTTATGAATAGTGCAAAAAAGAATTATAAAACAATTGAAAATGAAGATTTAGCAATGATATATGTTGTGAAGAAATTCAGACATTATTTATCAAGAAATAGTTTTAATTTTTTTTGTAGATCATCGAACATTACTATATCTAGTGAACAAACCGACAACAACAGGTCAAATTGCCAAATGGCTTTTATTGTCACAAGAGTTTAATTTTAAAGTTGTTTACAAACCAAGTCAAGTTCATTTCTTACTAGATCAAATGTCTAAAATCAGTCATGGGGAACCAACAAAAGGGGTAGATGATTAGTTACTTAATGCTCATTTATTTAATGTGGGAGTTGATTGGTATGTCCAATCATAGAATATTTAAAGAAAGGATATTTTGACAACAATGTACCTAAAGAAGAAGGAAGTCAAACTCTAAACCCTACACCTTATATGATGGACAATTGTATAAGTTAAGACCAAATGGGGTTTTACGACAATGTTTATTTCCAAAAGAGGCGTTTAAACTATTGGAAGATTTCCATGAAAGACCATTTGGTGGGCATTTTGGCATGAATACTATTGTTATAAAAATATTAGCTTTAGGTTATTGGTGGCCCACTATGCATAAATATGTTGTTGAATTATGTCAAAATTAATGACATTTTCCAACATTTTGAGCCTATATGGTGAAGTGGTAAAAGGCCATTCGAACTAGTTATGGCATTTGAACCTTTCATGCAACGTGGTTTTGATTTTATGGGACTAAACAAATTGGTAATAAGATACACTGGAAATCAATATATCATAGTAACAACTGATCATACTACTAAATGGGTAAAAGCGAAAGCACTTCGTGACAACACATCTAAATGTGCCATTAAATTTATTTATGAACAAATTATTACTCGTTTTGGTTGCCCAACTCATCTATAAGTGACCAGGGTAGTCATTTCATTAATAAAAATATTGAGATACTTATGGAAAATTTTATGATTTCAAATCATAAATCAAGTACTTACTATCCGCAAGGGAATGGGCAAGCTGAGTTGACTAATAAAACATTGGGTAAAATATTAACCAAACTGGTAAATGCAAATTGGACAAACTGGGATGTAATGTTGGTCATTACTTTATGGGCATATTGAATGGCTTATAAAGTGACAACTCAATATACACCTTTTGAGTTGGTTTACGGCACTCAACCAATTATGCCGACAAAATTTGTGGTATGAACTAAAAGAATTCATGACTCCCCGTAGCAAGATCTAGACAAAACTATTAAGGTAAGGATGGAGGATTTAATTAGATTGGATGAAACTCGTTGGCAAGTGGGAAAAAATATTAACCATATTGAGCTGTTGCGCAAATAACAAAGGGATGAAAAATGGAAGATGAAAAGTTTTAAGGAAGGAGAGTTAGTACTATGATGATTAAGGCCACAAAAATAAAGGGAGGTAAATTTACATTACCTTGGAAGGGTCCTTTTAAAATACAATTTTTTTTTTACAATAACACTATGGAGTTGTCAACCATAAGTGACGAGGGGGCAAAAAGAATAAATATTAACAAACTAAAAATCTACCAGCATAACAATCCACCAACCAATGTAATAATAACAATTGTTACAATTGATACAAGGCATAGTGGATAAATTAGAAATAAGCATAAAAAGAAAAACAAACTCAATTTTGCACCTAACTTGCATACAAAACCGAAATAATCTACCCTGGATTGAACCAAAACCTATAAAAACATTTAATGAGAACGATATTGAGTGGATTGAAAAAAAATATTCAAGAAGTGGCATACCAAGAATGTCTAAAAATGAAATATCAAGAAAATTTAATTATAAAGGAAGGAAAAAGATAATAGTATTGTTATATCCAAGAAATTATGTAAGTGAAGAAGGGAGCCATAAAAATAGAAAAGTTGGTCTAGAGCCTATATTAACTCATGAAAAGGAAACAACACATGACATGTTCAACGTGCCCATGAACGAGTCATTTCTTGTATGGCCTTTAAAACAACTATTTTGCTAAGTGGAATGCAAGAACAAGAGAAATGTACGAAAGAGAAATCCATACCAAAATAATAGCTGCAGAACAAGGAGTGCCAAAAGATTTTTGGTTCAAGCCATACACTGGAAAATTTAATGGAAAAAAGTTTGTAAAATAATATGCGCAAAAATGACATTTTTTTGGTCTGCAACCCTAGATAAGAAAATAACTTCTTATAAACCACCAGACCAAAGAATTAAAAAGACTAAGGAGGAAAAAATTGGAAGTGAGGAAAACAATAGTTCTAGAGTGACAATGCCTAAAAGTTTTGACTTCGAGGACATGTGGAGTTTTAATCATCCACATTTGAGTGTAAAAGAATGTTGGTAGAAATTGTGTTAAGTTGAGATGCCTATCAAGAAAGGAGCATTTCAAACTTTCCAATAAGACGAGTGTGACAATTGTGACTACATTTTAGATTCAAGTTTGCTACGAGTTTGGGAATACAAAAAGGCAAAATGAGAATAAGGGTTTGTTCCTTACAATTCATAGAAGAAAAAACAACTGGAGAAGGAGGTGAGTCTTTTAAGGCTCAATTATTTCTTTGTAAAGATATGTAGAGAACCTCAATAGCCACCTTACAAAACCTACATTATAATCTTTTGAAACTGACAGTTCAACTTGTATAAAGAACAAAAGTTGGCAGCGGGCAAAATGAAGCATGAAATGGAAGTGAGTAGTGGGGGGGGGGGGCGCTTCTTCAAATTGACGCAAAATTAAAGAGTTAAAGAAGTTGCCAACTCTAGAAGAGTTAGGAAAAATTAATTTCCTAGGTTGTACACATCGTAACATTTGGACCTTGATGATGGAAGAAGCAAATTGGGCAAAGAAAATAGGGCTTGCCACAATCAAGAAACTAGACTAGACTTTAGTGGATGAATGAGTAATGAAAGAAACGATCAGTAATTACAACCATGCTGATTAGTATGCCAAGCTAAAGGGAAGACAAATTGATGTAAGAGAAGAAGGAGTGGCAAGGATTCTATCCCATGAAGGGATTGTACCAATTGGAAAAGAGAGTTACAACCCAATTGTTGCAACTTATTTCATTGGAGATGAGCATGAACATTACATACCATGTTTAGGATACCTGATTACCAAAGCAGATGGTAGGCGTAAGGTAACCATACTAGAAGCATTGACGAAGATTGTGTCTTTTAGACAAGGAAATCAATTTGATCCAGGTGCTTTGATTCAACAATTTTAGTAGCAAAGAAGGAAAAGGTGAACTAGGCTGCTTGGTTTTCCTAGAAGTTGTAGAATGAGATCATTGCAATCTAGCGCAGGGTAGGGAAAATTGGAAATACATTAGTTGGACCAGCTTTGACCATTATTGGTCATGATTTCTTAAAGCAATGGGAGCCAAAGAAAGAAGAGTCTATTGGGACCAAGAAGAAAACCCAAAACAGGAAGGGGAAGATGATTGTTATCTTGATAGTAGAGAAGAAAAACAACAACAACAAGTTGATTATAACCACAAGCACGAAGATTATAGAAGTATCTCTAGCCCAATAAGGGAATCCTTGTGAGGTTGTTGAAGCTTCAAACATTCTAAGTGAGATTGGAAAGAAGAATCTTGAAATACCTAGTGAGGTATTAGTAAAACCCTTAATACCCATTGTGGAAGATGTAGAGACACAATTGATAGAAGAAGAGGGTATGCTAAATGCTCCAATAGATGTGGATACAGAAAAGGAAAAAATACATGAGGTAGTCAATGAGGGGGTAATCAATGGAAGAAAAGATGATCGATTTCAATATTTAAAATATGAGGATGTAAAGATCACTATAGTAAAAGAGCCATTTCATCAACAATTGGAAAGGGAGTTGTTGATGCAACCTAAAAAAAATGAACAAACAAAGAAGAAGCAACAAGAAGGAAAAGTGTAGCAAATAGAGGAAGAATTACATACAAGAATATTAGTAGTGATGGACCAACAATGGCAATAAGATACTAATGATATGGCAAAGTAGTTAATGGTTATGGAAAAGGGTGCATCCGCTAATGGGGACTTGGATGCAGTGGCTGAGCAGTTGGAGATGTTAGCATAGAGGATTAAAAAGAAGAATGGGGAAGTTCAAGAATTATAGAAAGAAAATGAAAGGATGGTAAAGCAATTGGAAAAAAGACAAAAATAATTGGCAAACCAAGTGGAGAAAGCATTTATGAAAATTGCTAGAAGATTTCAAGAGAAAAAACGTGTAGTGAAGACAAGAGTTACTACTTTAGAGAATGAGAAGGAGATAGGTGAAATTTTAGCAAAAGTATAAAAAAAGAACCTCCATCTTGATGCTTAATTGACACAGGACAAGTCAAACCATGAGAGGTTGTTGAAAGAAATAGATAAGAAAATTAAATAACTACACCAGCAACTCATGAAATCACAAACTGAAGAGGATTTAGTTCTAAAGGAATTAGATTTATGGTGAAGGAAGTTGTAGAGGTGGAGAAGAAGGAAGGATTGAAACACCGTCAAGGTAAAATTATTCACTTTGCAAACTGTTAATGATTGGGAAAGCGTGACACTAAAAACAAAACCAAAGCAACGTTGTATGATGAACTCATAAAACAAATTCCAATGGAAATGCGTGAGATACTAGAAGAGGATATAGTAAAGTTCAAGGGATGGCATTTCAAGCAAATAGCGAAGTACACCGATGCCCTTGATGCTGCATATGAACGTATTTGGCAGTTGGAATTAAAAGACAAAGAGGAAGAAGATATAGAAGAGTTTGCTATTGAGGAAACAACTCAAGAAGAGGCAAAACAAATATCTTTGTCAAAAGAGGATGAGGATGAAACAATGCCTATATGAAAGTTAATAAGGAAACATGAGGTAGTAAATCCTACAAAAAAAGGCAAAACAAAAGAATAGAAGGTGGAAAACAAGGATCAAGCTATTAGCATGGATGGAAAGTGGGTAGAGACCATGATGAAGGAGATGATCTATGGAGTTGTTTCTCCTAGGGTCGAGCATCCGACTCTAGTAGAAAAGGAAAATGTCAAACCATATTCAAAGAATGATATGGTGCATATGATGCTAGAATTAGAGTATGTTTTGTAGTTGCTCCCAAATCTAGGAACATATTACTTGTTGCATTATTTTTAGATTTGTTTAAGGGTAGGGGTAGCATTACCAATACTAGGAGGTCACATCACTAAGAAGCAGCTCCTAGCAATGTGGGTTGTAAAGGATTTGGAGTGGAAAGAATTCCTAGCTTACAACATAATACCATTAATTAAAAGGATATTGAGTGTTATAGTTCGAGGTGGGCTACCTAGGGCTTTATGCCTTGAGGTATTACTATAGGCTAGAATATGCCTATTAGGGGTATTATCACTGACACCAAATTGTTGTCTCCAACAAACCAACTTTTGTTATGATGCAAATGGAAACTATTTCAAATCATGTGGTAAGTCAAGCTCATGCCAAACTTGAGCACTAGAAGCAAGTAATGGATTATTTCTAGGAGCTTGTTTGCTTGTTTCACTGACTTGGGAGATTGTGCTATCAAAGCAATCACATGGAGGATACACTGGGAAATATAAAAGATGTTTATTTTCTTTCCATTCTTGGTGTTTTAGCATTTTGTGTGGATTTAATTGAATATTTTTAGGCTTACAAAGGATTTAATCTTGTCCTAGTTAATATGTTTACATGGTATTCGTTATAATGGAGTAGGACAAGGAACTAATATTGATATAGAGGTAGTTAATGTATTCATGCAAAATCCAAATTCTAATGCGGTGCAATTATACTTGAGTTCAATGCAAGTCCAAAGATTTGATCTCCATGGAAAAATCAAATTTTAATGTGGTGCATGGTTATACAAGTCTTGTGCAAGTCCATCAATTTGATGTCCATTAAACTTGTTTAGATTTTTCAATGTGGTGCAACTATCCAAGCCCTTTGCATGTCTAGAGTCTAATGTCCATTAAAAGTCTTAATTTTGAGGTGTTGTAACTATACAAGTTCAATACGAATCCATCAAAAGTTCAGTTGTGATAACAATGTTTAGTGAGTCCTTAAATTTTTTCTTAGTTGCCCTTGGAGTACAATGAAAGTTCAAATTGATTGTGGATTGTAGGACTAATGCCTTGTAAGTCTAGTGAGTTTTTGGAAAATATTTGGGCACCAATGTAAATTCTATTTCTAGGTGCTCATCCTTCTACATCCCTCATCCCTTCCAAAAGACAAAATATATGGGAACTAATGTTTAGTGTTCTAGGGTGAATTAACCTAGTGCATCCATCCATCCATTTTCTTTATGGAGCATAAAGATTTGTTCTAATTTATTCATCCATAAAACCAATTAATTATAAGACAAAATTAATATTTAAAATTAAAATCAAATTCATTGTTCCTTGATACCAAAGACGGTACCAAACTGGTATATATCATGGGGAAAAATAAATTAAAAAAAGTTCAAAAAAGAAAAGGCTCAGAACAAACATTCCATTTTTCAAAATGCCGCCTCCCCCTCAAAGAGGAAAGGAAAAAAAAAAACACGTTAGGTGTCATCCCCTCCAAATTACTATAAATGAATCAGAGCAGGTCTTTACTAATAATGGGATGTCAAAACACGAACAACAACAAATATTGTTGTCGTGCGGTGGTAACTGCAACACCTCAGCAACACCGTGGCTTCTTGTGGAGAAGGGAAATGTGTCGACCCCCACAAGCTGACTCCACAATAACCAACCCGAATTGCCCTAGGGTTTTTAACGTTTTAGGGTACTCTCAAGTATACCCATCACCAAAATAGAAATGTGAGACCCAACAATTACAAATTTGGGAGGAAGAATGAGCAGGCCCCACATAGCTCCCATAATTAGAGTTATGATGTGTTGAACCTATGAACGGAGGCCAAAGAGGTATTCTATCATCCTTAAATTCAATAATAGTTGGCAAACTTTGCCCCCTTTCTTCTTCATTTTACATGCGGCCCATTATTATATCTCAACCTCATCCCATATCGGTGACCTTATTATACAAGGGGATCTCTCCATCCTTGAACTAGACTCCTTTTCTCCAAATGCGATTTAGCTCCCTTATCATTGTCCGAGATGCTAGATTTAGTTTGTTTGAACTTGGAACCCTAGGAATATCAAGGTTTTTGCTTTTTGCTTTGCACCTTGGAGGTTGGGTGTAGTTTTTGGGATCCGCCACTTTTGTGCCATTTTTATTTAAAAAAAATTCACACTGAATATTCTATCTTAGCTATATTTGAAAATTTCCAAATATTTTCAACACGTTCTTCAGACTAATTAATTTTTATAATTTTCTTGAATTTTTATCTTGGGTGTTTTTTTTTTCAACATTTGCACATGGGTTGAAAACCTTTGAAAGTTTGGCAAACAAAACAGTAGTGCAAGCAAACAAAACTAAAGTTTTTTGTTTTTCTGAAATTCTATCAATGAAAGAAAGGTGGGGGTGGGGGGAGTGTTGGCCAATTAGGGGTCGCCATTGGTACCTCTGTTTTTTGTTTTTTTCTCAAACAAAAGTAAATAATTGAAGGGGTAGCACAAGTTAAGAAAGGGATTAGGCCTTAGGTATCTTCTTTTCAACAACAAACAAAAAGAAAAAAGTAAGCACATGGGGAACGCACAGGAGAGCGTGCAAGTGGCACTGGTTCCTCACGCCCTCGTCCGCTGACCACACAGACTCCCCTGCTAGCCACAGGCTGAACACACGCCTGACCCAGAAAATCCCTTCTTCAGCCTTCCCATTGGCGTGTTGCCTCTCCATTTTAGCCCTGTCAGGTGGACCAGTACTCTGGTACCATGGTTAAAAGAAACCCTAGGGGGGTGGTTCTCAGGAGTAACGTGCCGAAGGTCATATCAAAAAAATTGATTTCCAAATATTAATTATTAATTAACTAATTACAAGGCCTAAAGAAGACACCCCCCAGAGCGCAGGTGACCTTCCTTCATTTAAAAGTATTGGTGGGGGGCCTTTGTGCTGTTGGCCCAAGTGTGATCAACTTCAAGGTATTTGATTTTCAAAAGGGATTTCAATTATTATTATTTAAAATTTCTTTCATTCTCTAGGAGACATTATTTTCATTTATTAAAAAACTCAATTGTGAAAAAAATATTTTGGTAATTTTGTGTGAAAGGATTGATTAATTAATTAATTAATTAATGGAAAATTCGTCATGCATTTTCTCATGTGACATGAAAGAGCAAATTGAAAAATCAACATGACGAAAAAGCATTGATTTTTGATTGATTGAAAGGCGTCATATTTTATTGGTCAAAATGTGAAGCTCAAGTGTAAACAGGGTGCTTTTATTGACCAAGTGTGAATAGTTTCATTGGTCCCAAGTGTTAACATTTGAGATGTGAAAAGGGCAAATTGAAGAGGCAATTATGATACAAAGGAATTGATTGGTTGCAAAAATTAAAATTAAATTTTTAATTAAATTTTTAAATTAAGAAAATAAATAAATTTTTGCTCCATTGGTTTGAAAATTGTGAAGTAACAACGGTGCCCATCACCTTTTTCAGGGCTTTCCGACAAAATACCAAAAGCACAATGAGAGAGGCCCCATGATAAACTTTCAACAAACCAATAGAGAGTTACAAATGAGAATACCATCCACAAAAGGTAGATGAAAAAGGTACAAATATGTGTACCATAGTACCTTAACCAGTCCGGAAATAATTAAATAAATGATGTTTTTTATTTTTTTCAAAGTTAGTAAGAAACCGAACCAAGAACCCCCCAAGAATTATAGATTCATCAATGTAAGGAATTGGAACCAAAACCGAGATAATTCTAGTTTTATTTTTTAGAACACGAACTGGAGGTGGTGGTTCTTCACAAAAGTAAAAGAACTGCCCCCACACTGAAATGTGCCTTTTAAGTGTACAAATTTAGGAATTTTTATTAAGAAAATGGAAGGCCAACTAGTGATAGCTACTCTAATAATGCACACAAATTTCCTTAATTATTTGGGCTTCATGCTGGCTTTGCACCACCAGTGATGATGATTATTAAAAAAATTTGGATATATATAATTTTTAGTAATTAAAATTATCTTTTCAAAAAATTAAAATTTATAAAATTGTATCATATGTATTTCGTTTCATTAATATTTTTTTACATTTGTGATTTGATAAGCAAAATGTCAACAAAAGTTCAATTCATTAGATAAATTCACAACTAGGCAACACCATTGAAAGGTGCAAAACAGACAACCAAAAAATTAAAAAAAAACAATTTTGAATTATAATATGATTTATAATGAATTATAATCCGGAATGACTCTGGAATTGTCACAATGACGATCATCAAAATACCTATCTTACATAATCATCATCAAAATACCCATCCTACATAAACCTGTTCTAATGAAACTCACTATTTAATGAAAGTAAAGCTTATTTTTGGGTAATTTTATCGAAAAACGTTTTTGTAGAGCTTCCAATACTTGTTCAACAAATTTCTTTCTGAAATTAATAATAGGGAAGAATACTGGCGGTGAAAAAACGATATTGGTGGGGGGGGGGTTGGGGGAGGGGAGCGTGTTTTTACTTTTACTGGGGGTGTGGATCAGACTGTCTTTTCCTATTCTCAGCAACTGACCACCCATTTGCAAAAGCTGTTCAAAAGATCCTGCGTTCCAGAACTGGATAGACTGGTTTCGTAAGTGGGCTTTTTGCCAAGTTGTGGAACTTGACTGATATTGCCTAAGTGGGGATCATACTGGTATAAAGATCCGGATGACACCTACCGATTTTAAGTCCACTTCAAAGTGCGACTTTCTCGCACGCTCCTTCTCTCTTCTCTCTCTCTCACGCACTCACGCACACGTCTCTCTCTCTCTCTCTCTCTCTCTCGTCATTTTATTTTTATTTTTATTTTGATGCTGTTGTAATTGTTGTCGCAAATTGCACCATTAGCGATTGGATTGATTGGATCTTTGATCCGTGCATAATTTTTTTAATAAAATTTTCTCGAATTTTTTTGCTTTCTTCTTTGGGATTGCACAGACAATTTGTTTGCTCCAGTATCTGTTGCTGTTGCAGTGCATTGCATTGACTTGCATTCCATTTAGTAGCGAGGATTTGGTTGTATGGCTGCAGTAGCAGCACTGCAGAAGCAGAAAATTCAGCAAGCTGCATTGCAGCAGCTGCGGCTTTTGTTTGCTGCTTGAAATCGCTCGGGTTTGGGAAGAGTAAGTGGGTACGTTGAAGATTTTTTTGGTGGGTGGGGAGGGGAACTTCTTGAGGGGCAATGGAGGATCAGCTGCCTCATGCGGTGGTGGGAAGTGATATGGAGATGGGTGTGTCGTCGACGAATGGGGGAATGTCAACGACCATGGCAGTGCGAGATGCAGACGAGAAGCGGTTGAATGAGTTGGGGTACAAGCAAGAGTACCGACGGTTGATGACTCCCTTCCAACAGTGGGCTTACACTTTCTCATACACTGCGCCATTAGGATTCATCACCGGGTATTATGGATTCATGTACTCTTACGGTGGCCCTGTTACCATCATCTGGGGCTACATTGCTACAACATTCGGCACTCTCTGTATGGCCTTCGGCATGTCTGAGGTGAATTCCAACAACAAACATGCCAAGTTTGCCCCAGTGTGCAATCTGTTGTTGATCTGCAAATGTCCATGATACGTTCGCAGTTTGCTTTTGTTTTCTGTGTCTTCTTGCTTGAATTGGGAACAAAAAAAATTCGGAGAATGAATCCCAGCAGCTGGATGGGATTCTGCTTCTACCTCAGCGATTGCTTCATCTCATGAGTTGCCTCATATTGTTGTTTTGCTAGCATTCTGGAAAATTCATCGTTTCTGTGGAGGAAATCACGATTGCATATTAGCGCAATGAATATAGCTAGAGAATTTGGAGCAAGTTTGTTTCACAGATTCACGTCTTGACGATGGATTGTATTTTTTTTGCAGATCATTTCGGCGTTTCCTACACTGGGGAGTGTGTACTATTGGGTAGCGCAGTTGGTGCCCAAGAAGCACAAAGCGTGGCTGTCGTGGTTTGTTGGCTGGGTCTACCTCTTCGGCTCTTTCTGTGGGACTGCGCTCAACGAATACCTGCTTGCACAGTTGCTGGCTACTTGCATCCTGTTGGGCACAGGCGGAGCTCAAGCAAATGGTTATACCTTAACAGCCGCACAGGTAACCCGAGTACTCCCGACTCTGTATCTTTCAGAGGCGTCCATTTGTTGGCATCGAGTCGGTAGGGTTTCAGGATTGAAGAAGGAGTTGTGGGTTTTGTCAGGAGCTTTGGGTATTGATTGCTGCGGTCCTGTACCCTTTTTTGCAGATTTGTGGGGTGACAGCAGCGCTCTTTATTCTCCACTTCTTCATCTCGATCGTCAATACGAGATGGTTAGGTCTTCTAAGTACGATCGGGGCGTGGTTCCAGATCCTCTCCATAGTGGTGATTTGCATCACCATGTTAGCCATAAGTCCCAAGTACCAGAGCGCCAAGTTTGTGTTCACGCATTTCGTCAAGGCGCCGGGCAATGGGATCAGCAGCGGGTTGCTTGTAGTGCTCTTAGGGCTCCCGTATGCCCAGTCCATTCTCACAGGCTTCGAGGTCGGTTCCCATGTGGTCGAGGAGGTGAAAACTGCGGCCATGGCTGGCCCCCGTGCTATGATCCGCAGTGTGTATGTCACTGCCAGCACCGAGTTTGTGCTGCTTCTGGTCCTCACTTTCTGCATTCAAAACCCTGACAATGTGCTCGGCATCACCACTATGACAGGTATGATGCAGATTCTTTCTTCTTCCATTGAAGCATATGAATGTCATATGGATGCATAGTAATCTCACATATCTGCAGATTTTTTCTTCTTCCATTGAAGTATGTGAATCTCATATGATTTCATATCTGTGCAATCAGAAACCCTAAATTGGAAAATTTATAACTAGACCATTAAAAGTCTGTTTTGTAGACAGAAGCAGAAGCAAAGGCTGTTTGTGCTTGTTTACTTTCCTATCTGTGAGAAGTTGGGGAACTTATGTCATTCAGGACCTCCTTGATGCGTTTGATGTGATCCCTAATCTGTCAGAACCAACAAACGTTTGGTGTCAGTGATATGTTAGCCAAGTGATGATGCTCAAGACATTTTGGTTGTGGAGATTGCAGGAGGTGGAGATGCTTCAGCAGGGAGTCAGATATTCTATGATGCTTTTCATGCAAAGTTTGGTCATGGCAGTGGAGGAGCAATCACCTTCACTTTATTTGCTTGCATTTCTCTCTTCTTTGGCAACATCACCAATGTCACACTTACAGCCCGCATGGTACTACTCTCTCTTTGCCCCCCCTTGCAACCCCTCCATACACAGAATGGCAGTAGTCATGGTAGCAGCTCATCTTTGTCTGCTAATTGTGATGAAGGTGATGATATTCTACTGTGAGCAAATCTCATAATGTTATGACTGCACTTACTATTGTATTGCCTTGTTGAGAAATCACTGTGTTTGAGATTACTCTGCAATTTCATAGATAAATAAAGATTTGTCTTCAAAAAACTTATTACATAAAACTTGACAGCAACTCTGTGGATATAATGGTGTCTTGGGTATGCAGGCATATGCAATGGCGAGGGATGCAGCATTGCCATGTCATTATTGGTTGGTGACACTGACTCCAAAAGATCGAATTCCCATCAATGCCACCATCGTCACAGTTATTGGCTCCTTCATCTGCACTCTACCATCACTTGGCAGCAATGTTGCCTTCACTGCTATCACTGCCATGTCCACCATTACTGCCTATGGACCTTACTTTGTAATACTTGCATGCCGCCATATCTTTGACAACAGGTTTAAGCCAGGGCCTTTCTCTCTTGGCAAGTGGGGTATTTGGATTGGTGGCTGGGGTGCTCTTTGGGGTGCGGTTATGTCCATTCTCTTTTGTATTCCTCCTGTTTACCCTGTTACAGGTAGCACCTTCAACTATGCCAGTGTCAGTATGTCAGGCGCTATTCTTGTGGGTGTCATCTATTGGTTCACCACAGCTCGCTACAACTACAAAGGACCAAAGCGCACCATTGAACTGGCCACAGATAGTGATGATAATGACTTGGTGAAGCCCAACAGCAACAAAATCGGTATTGGCAGTCCACCAACATTGCCAGTTTCACAAATTCCGAAGAGTGAAAATCATTTAGATCTCAAAGGTAGTAATGGAATTGCTAGCAGTCCACCAACATTGCCAGTTTCACAAATTCGAAACATTGAGAATCATTTAGATCTGAAAGGTAGTCATGGAATTGCTAGTAATGAGAAAACATTTTCTGAAGCCAGGTAATGATTCTAGGAATATGCAATCTATGAATGCTCATTATTCTCAGGCAAGAACAAGCATTTGCATGTCCATGGAGATAGTAAGGTGGAAAAACTCATTGGAAGAGACTATAGGTTGTAATAATGCATCTGTTTGCCATGCAAAAAGGCATGAATTTGTATTCTGTAGCAATTCCGGTATGAACATTGAAATCTTAAACCCACAAAATGATTACAGCAATAAAAAATTGGAAAAAATCAATTTTGTATGTACTCATTATGGATAAAATGCCTACCATGATATAATGTAGCTCAAGATGAACACGCAATTCGCACAAGAAAGTGGCAATGCAATAGATTCATCAACCAGAAAGAAGAAAGCTACAACTTTTCCTCCTTCATGGCAAATTGTAGCTACCAAGTTATCCAACTTTTGAACATGACTTGCCACATGAGGTAATGCTGAAGCATGTACTCTTTATTCTTGCAAAACTCACTCGATTTCCCTCAGCTGACTTTGTGCATTCAAACTTCTTCAACTTGCATTCAAACAAGCTGTCTGAGACTACATCACAGCAGTGTATAGTAGATGATGAGGTCCAAACGGATTCTTTACTCTGTCACATTTTGTTCTACATCTTCCTGTGTAAGCTTGCCACTTTGTCTACATTGAAAACTTCATAAAAGAAGCACTGCTTGAGATGAAGAAAAGTCCAATAACGTGTTTCAACAACAAATGCATATGGCACTTGACAATTTTATATGATGTCATATGCTGCTTTAATCAATAAGCATGCATGCTGGCCTTTCAGATCTACCTCCACTAATAATAAAGTCATAATATTTTGTTTTTGTATTGTTTAGGAAAGGTAATTTCTAGAAGATTCAACATTTAAAGAAATAATGTCGTAATTATTGTGGAACCTAAAAGTTGCTACTGCAGTCAACTTTTTTGAAGAATCTTCAAATTGTGAACGAAACTTTCAAGGTCATACTACTTGTTCTTGAGTAATCAACTCTTGGATAGTCTTCAAATTATGAAGGGCACTGTTGTGCAGGCAACTTTTGAAGAGTCTTCAACTTATGAAGAGCACTTCTGTGCAGTCAACTTTTGAAGAGTCTGCAAATTGTGAAGGGCACTTCAAGGTCATACTACTTGGTTCTTGTGTAGTCAACCTTCAAAGAGTCTGCAAATTGTGAAGGGCACTTTCAAGGTCATACTACTTGGTTCTTGTGTAGTCATCTATTGAAGTGTCTTTAAATCATGAAGTGACATTTCAATGTGAAGTGTAGTTTTCAAATCAGTGTTTCTGATTAAGGGCATCGATGAATTAAGGGCACATCAACCCTTCAACTTCAAGCCCTAGCTCAAGGTATACTATTTGAAAATATTTTAGGAACTTGTGCGTGCAAGATGGTAGTAGATTTGGACATTCAAGTTGTTGTCACTAGATGTTTTACATTCTAACCTTGATTTCTTTTTCTTTTTGTAACTACAAGTTTGGATATGCAAAAAAAGCTACAATTGCACTCATAGTGCCATCAGTGGGTAGTAAGCATTCACATGATTCATAAGGTTAAGGTTCACAACACTTTCTAGTACTTTAGATTTTTGATTGGGTCAAAATAATTCAAAATGGTCAAGGTTAAGGAATGAATGCTTTTTAAAATTGTGGTATCATTGCTATCACATCTAAATCAAGTTATCAACATAGTATCAATCTTTCCCAAAGACTTTGTGTAATTAATGAAGATTGTCATGCAATCCAAAAACAAATATTTTGTCATACCTTCAAAGTTGATTTGATTTGGGAAGAATGTCATGCATGTGGTGAAATGTTTAAGGGTCATACAATGTCAAAATTGGTGTGGTACCCTACTCAATATGCTAGACTACATGATGTCAATTATGTGATGCACACATGTTCAACCTACTTTCAAAAAACAACTCATGTGTTATGAAAACTAACAGCCAATTGCAAAGCATTCACCATTGATCTTTGTGTCAAAAATTTGTACTCTTTGATGAATTATACATATGCAATCAATAAATTTCAAATGCTCCTAGAAGCATAATGTGAAATTTGAATGCATGGATATGTAGAATGTCAAAGACTTGAAATTTTTGTTTTTCACATTTTACCAAACTAATGAAGCCAACAAGTTTTCCTTGAACTTCAGGATGACGATCAATGAAAATGGATACGTTTTTAAAGTAGAGGGAAACAAAGTGCACCATGAAAAAGAGATAGTGATAGTAGGTGGTGGCATTGGGGGCTTTGTTTTGCCACTGCTCTCCGTAGATATGATGTCATACCTTTTTCAAGTAATTATCATGATTTGATGTTAATGTAACACAAATTTGAAACTATTATTGATAGAATTAAATGTGACCATGGGATTATTTTGTTATTATTGGAACAGAGTTGGGTTGATGGCTATTGTTTTAGAATAGTTAGACAAGGTAGGAGTTGAAGGCACTACCATCACTCTTTGGAACAATGCAATGAAGGTCATGAAGCTTTTCGACATTGCTGACCAATTGAAGAACACGTATGTTAATACAACAAGGTATGTTCCATTTTCCCACATATGTGGAAATTGTATGTATGTGGTTATTGGAAGTTCATTTTAAAAAGAAATGATTTAAAATTTCATTTTTACAAATTTTCCCAACTATTTTTACAAAGTTGAATATCTCAACTACTTGGGGAAGTGCTTGACCATATTGGATTTTTCTACTTGTGAAGGAGGGTAAATTATTCCTACAAAACACCACATCGAAAGAAAAACATAATTGCAAAAATGTAGATGACAATTTGTTCCTACCTTGAAAATGAAAAATGATGTTAATAATTTGGTAAACACAATTTTTTCCATTATGGGAGTGATAATTCATACTTGTGCAAGGTTTTTTCCCATATCCAAGAAAAGAAGATTTTGAATATTTTGCATGATTCAATCTTGCAAATTCACAAAAAAAATTCATGATTTCAACATGCCACATGAGAAACGATCTATGGAGCGAAAGGTATTATTAAAAGCCATTGCTGCACAAATACCAAAAGGGACCATTTGCCTAAACTCCCAAGTGATAATATCAAAAAATTAGAAACCTCACCAAATTTCACTGACCTAGAACTTCAAGATGGCTCTACCTACTCCACTAAGGTTTGATTTAAATGTTCAAAATAATATGAACAAGTAGTTTGTTTAAACCAATGTTGTCATGATGTTCATATTTTTTTCCCACATGTAATCCCTCAAATGTGTCAAATTATTTTTTAAGAATGAAACACATGCATATCCATAATTATTCTCCAAAGATATTAATTGCACATTTTCAAAAATAACATGAACAATTGCAACGAAAGGTTTCAATATGTTAGAAGAACAAAGGTTAATATGCATTTGATTGGGGACATTGGATTGTGGATTAACAAGTCGTGGTTGGTTTTGATCATGTGAATTCAATCATAGGATCTTGGTTTGGTCTTGAGAAACCAACTAGAATCAGACAACTTGAGACACAAGGAATGGCAGAGTTTCCCAATGGCCACAAATTTTCAAAAAAATTGCAATCAACATTAATGTAATGACCCCAACCAAAGTGTTTTGGTTGGTGGTTTTGACTGATTTGTCCGAAGGTGAAGAACCTAATTCTTGTTTTTAAAATTTCATCTATGTACAAACAAGTGCACACATCTATTTATGAGGAACATGGTTGTACAATGATTTTATTATTATGTGTGACACCTTTTATCTCTTTAGGTTGGCGAAACACAACACCAGAACAAATAAAACAAAAGGCCTTTCAATTCACCAAATATTTCAAGTACAAAAACTTCAATTATGTATCTACAACACAACCCTTGAACATTTCACCAAAAACACCCTTCGACACAAAATAAACATGAAACCAACTTGTGAAACTCATGTGGTTGGTAATGTCACAATTTGTGGTGATGCCTTTCACCCCACGTCTCCAACTTTTGCACATGGTGGATGCATGGCACTGGAAGATGGCATCGTCCTTGCTAGAAAACTTCATAAAGCACTCAAGTCAAAAGAAAGTAAAATTTCCAGAGTGCTTGAACATGAACAAATTCATGAAGCATTGTTGGACTTCCATTGAAAGAAGCATCCTAGGACCAATGCTCTCACACGCAAGGCTGCAATGATAAAAGCTTCAGTGAATGTTGACACATCAATCAAATGTTTTTTCCAAGATTAGTTTTCCATTCCTAGGCGTGTTCACACAGGAAATTATATGGAACATGTTTTGTTTGATGTTAGAAAGCTACCCATTGTTGAGCCATGATTACATAATTTGGGGGAAGGAAAGTTAATTATGATATCTATCACAAAACAAATTTCAAACTTGTTGGTCACACCACAATTAAAACTTGTCACAAGTGAATAAAAAGAAGCTATAGATGTCATTATATGTTTCTAGTGTTTTATAATAATACTTGTAATGGCAATTCTAACGATGACAACACATCATAGTTAATTTAAATAAAGTGGATTTAGATTCAATAAATCATTCTTTTGGATGATAATCCCATGTGAAAAATGTTTTTAAACATATGGAAAACCTTTTTATATTCTCACATTTCAATTGTCACATGTGGAATTGAATTTTTTTTCCCTCCAAAGTGACACCAACATATATTTGAATTCAAAAAGTCAAACAAAATCCTCTTTGAGATCAAGAGCAAGAAGACACCTTGACCATGTGAAATCCTTTTTAAATATTTGAGATCAAGATCACATGGATTTTTTGGTATAATTGATACACACTTTCTTTTTAAATCTTTTCAATACGTGAAGATTGAATTTCATGTTTTCATTGAAATTTCAAAATTCATACTAAATCTTATTTTAATATTATAGGATTCAAGGAACAAATTAAAACGTATTATTGTTCTAACCTTACATCAATTCATTAGTAATGTGGAAAAACACAAAGCCTAAAGTGGGTGAAAGTGTTTAAAGAGCCATGTATGGTGTGGTGTAAAGGAAAATGTGAATATTGAATGGTACATTTGTACCTAACCAATTCATCAAATGGATATGATGATTTATTCACAATTGTCATCCCACTTTATGATTGTTGTGTCAATAGTCATTGCAATAAATATATTATGGAATTCTAACAATTTATACATGTTTGCTAATTTTAACACTACAAAGTGGAGTACATGAGGTGTCATAACAAATTCAAATGTTATGGCCAATGCCTCGTTATGGTAACACAAACAAGACACATTTGCTTCATCTTATATGAAACATGTAACACAAATTAATATATAAATACATCTAAGATTAATTTATCATATTTTATAAATGGACAACTTGTTTAACTACATGCATGAATTTCAATTATCTAAAATCCTTTCTAACGAGTCACTTATAATGAATGCATACACTTCATTCACCTCAATTAATAGTGCATCTTAGTTGATTTTCACACCCCTTTGCAATGAACATTAATTTTCCCACTTGCCACTAATAGCCCATATGTTTGAATAATATTAGTATAACATGTGTTATTTCCATGGCATGTAACAAGGGGTCATTTTGTAATTCATTTCTCATAAATTCACCGTGACCATCAATTTTTCAAGCAAAAACAAGGCATATCAACACAAATGAATTTGTTTAAAAGGAGATTACATGTTATCGACATCCATCAAGTAACATGGTATTTAGGAAGATCAAGGTCATGCAAAGATGTGTTTTGCTATTGCATAAATACCATAATAGAACCCCTTGAATTGAGAATTGTGAAACCTTACAACCATTAAACCTATGTGGCTAGAATTTAACAATGTAAAAACAATGTGACATTAGGTCCAAACATGATTGGGGTGTAAAAAATGATTGTTTCACAAAATATTGAATGGACCTCCTTAATTAGACATGTTTCTAAAATTTAGTGGCACATTCATATTGGAATTTTTTTTTGCTTCATAGATGGATACAATACTAAGGTATTATTTTATGTAAATCATTTCTAATCTAAACAAGTTTAAAGATTCTTAACAAGTCATGGGCAAAAAAAAAAAGGATTTTATGTTATTGAAAGAAAAATATTCAAAGACTCGTCAAGAATGTGTATACATCATTTTGGCCCAACTTTTTTAATCCAAAACACTTTAGGTGTTAATGTGTGTTAACCAAAATGTTCCTTGTAGTTTATTGTTAAGTATTTTGTTTTCCTTTTAATTTATTGATTAGGATTTATCATATTTTATATTCATCAACTATTGGTCAAATATTGGTTATACTCTTACTAGTCAAACATTTGAAAGACATTTGAATTTCAAATTACTTGACATAAAATTGTATACATGAAACACAAATATAAGAAAAGACCGAAAGTAAGGAGGAGATATAAGTTTTGATTCTAAGAGATTTTTATTGTAAAAACACATTTTGAGTTTCATTGAATTCTTTATGAAAGAATTATATGTTTTATAATGTTAAGTTTTTTTTTCTATGATCAATACATAATCAAATTGATGTTTGTGGATTAGTTTGAAACAAAAAGTAGATTAAACCTTTCAAACCATGCAAGTGGAAAATTATTAAAAATAGAAAAGGTAATGATACCAATTTTATTAAAAAATTGTTAATGATGTTAGTTTTAAGCTACAATGAACATAAATAGATTTAGGTGTTAAATGTTTTTGACTATGGCATTACACAAGTTGTTATAAGCTTCAATGGTGTCTTGGATGAAAAGATTATCCCAATTCTAAACCACTAACATTGAATTTCATTACTTTAATTGTTAAAAAAATAAAATGTGGCACATAATGCAACCATACAATCTATGCCTTTTGTTTTGCTTTGGCTTGAAGCATCAGACCTTATAACCACTGATAATGTCTAACACTAGGAATTATTGATCACATTAACATTACCTTTTCATCGCCTTCAAAAACGCCTTTGTACATGATCTCAAGTTCATCAATTGCAACTAATTCAACTTCCAAAACCAACACCCAAGGAATGCATATCAACTTCTAACCGATGGTGCCAAGGTTAAGCAATGCATTTGAATTTGATTTGAGGGTGCACGCAACATCCACTTGCTTCTTCTTTGGGCTAAGGTGCTTATGTTAAATTCAACCCCAATGAAAAATCAAAAGGTTATTTAATGACTTAAATGATTTAACTTTGTGTGATTTCGAGTTACATCATGCCATCATACTATTTATGATGTCTTGGATTAAACAACATTTTAATATCTAGGAAACTAAGTTTAAAATTGTTTAATGATCAATTCATGGTGGTATAACAATTTATCCAAACTCTCAACCATTAAGCTTTAAATTTGACGAATAAGACTTTGGGGTTAGAATTGAATGAATGAAAAATGAAGGAAATGGTAAGGAGGTGGTGGTGGACTTCCAAAAATCTTATGTGATAAAATAGTGTGTTCATTGATAAAAATGTTAGTAAATGAATCATGATAAATAAAAGGGAAACGGTGTGACCCACCTATGATGAAAAAAAATCACCTCCTTATGATAGGAAGTGATGACTCCCCATCCAACCTTATGAATGAAGATCAAGATTGAAAGATGAAGGTAGTCAAGATCTAGATGTGGAAATGGAAATAACCATTTACAACATGGAAATTCTATTCCCATAAATTGATAATTATAAATTCATAAATTATCAAGGACAACTCGTTTAATGTATTAAAATCACATAAAACATTAATGATTAACTTTTAAAATTCCTCAATGATGATTCGCCTAATAGATTGAATCATCACCTAAACTATTAATGATGAACTTTTAGAATTAACCCAAATATATGACGCATTTAAATTATTTTCAATAAGTTCATTAATTCAAAATCTACATAGTCATATTACCCCATGCCCATAAATTACATCCTATATCACATATTCAATTTATGGTTTCAATTCTTAAATCTTATTATAAATACATATATAATCATGAAAGTAAAAAAGAATGCATAAATGGAACCTCTTGAATAAATTTTTGATGTATTCAAAATAGTATTTGGGCACAACCAACAACTTAATTTTCAAAATTTTACATATTGAAAATATCACTAACATTGGATTATCCATATAGACTTGTTATGATCAATTCAAATCATTTTATGATTAAGGTTCATTATTATGTTTGAATAGTTCCATCCATCTTGGATTTGAGTTTCTTTTCATTCTTTTTCTTTGTAACTGTCAATGTTCCTTGCCAAACAATTCTATATTGTCGATAAAGAATTAAAGAATTGAATGATGTAATCATTTCCAAAAATCATTCCACCCCAAAGTCTTTTCACAATAAATTTTCTTCTTTCTAATTATCAATTGTCAATACATTACAATTGGTCTCCATGAATGCCCAACATTTCCACATAAGTTACATGAAAAGATGATTGTCAAATGATTTTGTTTGTCATGTTTAAATCTCCCAATCCATGATGCTCCTTGTCACACATTTGGTACCATTGGAAAGCCCTCGATAAATAGGGGTGCATTTCTTAATGTTTCAACCTATGAGGCAAGAGTTAATGAATATTGACTTTTTGTTTAAAAATTCAAGAAAATCAAAATTAACCTTTTTATAAAAACCAAGGCACTATTTTAGTATTGTTGGAAAAATCAAAATTAAACTTTTTACAAAACCCAAGGCACTTTCTTAGTATTGTTGGAAAGTCCTTGAACCATAGATTTTTTTAAAGGTGATTTAGTAATTTTAAGACTGCAAGTGAGAAGATAATGAACTTTGAGTGAATTTCATTATTGAAAATTCATTAAGAATTTGAAATAGTTTTTTCACAAGGGCTCTATCATTGAGGTCTTGTTTCCAGTTAGAACAATTATAGTCCTATTTGTTCACTTGGGCCAATGACACACAAGTGAAAAGTAAAAGGAAAAATGAACAAGTACCTATTTGAAGTTAACTTTATGGGCATTTGGCAATGGCCTTGATGGATGAAGAAAAGGCAACCTCAAGGAAATTTTCATTGGCCAAGGGTACAATATTGATTGATGATTTGAATAGATGGTGGAACCTATAAAGATCACCTAAAACATCCCAACAAAATCTCATTATTGGGCTCCTGATTTGTTTTGTCAATGATTAAACCACCAAAACTAATTTTGGAACAAGAAATTAGTTGAGGAATGAATTCACACTTAGGCCAATGGGAGTATATGTATGCATTGCTAATTACAAACTTATTATAATTAACATTTTGCCAAAACCTTGAGAAATTTTAATATAATTTCAATTGCATTACAAGTGTAACGTGATATAGTTAAGCATAAAAAACGATGTTTGTAGTGTGTAACATGTCTTATAAATAAAATTGTAATTGCTAAAGTCAAATGTCTAAAACCATATTTTAAAATATTTAAAAGCAATGGATATAGTTTTTTAACTTCCCAATCTAATGCTTCAAAACCCACGATTTTCAATTGAATGCAGCTAAACAAGGCTTGGTAGTGAAAGGTTGAAACAATCTCGTTAAGGTTTTGGTTATAGATTCTAGGGTGGCCTAAAGATGTAATTGGCATCCAATTCTTTCATGTGGTACCAATTCCATTCTGAAACAAATGTTTGGAAAAAAGCTCCAAGACAAACACAAGGAAAATCCTAGCAAATGTTTGGCACACCATATTAAAATATGGGAACATCACAAAAGAGAATTGAGAATTATCTTTGACTCAAGGTGGTTGCAAGAATTCTTGGCCCATTACAACATAATGACTGCACTGGCCACTAGATTGCAATACAAAACAATATTGTGCACCTTGTATGCTTAACTGCCAAAAAATTCTGGAATATTCAAATTAGGGCTGCCAGACCCTTGATTTAGTAATTACAACAAACATTGTTAGCGTCAGGTACGGTACACAATTTTAAATTGAAGAAAGATCCATAAGATGAGATTGGACTTACAGTTAAAAGCTCAGTAAAGGGATGGCACAAATTGCTCTCTATGTTGACCCACTCCCAGCTCAAACTGCATGACAGATCCACCACGCTCAGAGTTTATAGATTGCAGCAAAAGTTGATACCTCAAGTTATGAGGTATTCATCAATTTCATCAATTATCTACACAAAAAATGTAGTACACAATCCCTGAATTTTTCAGTAAGAGGTTGATGTAATCATGTATAGTGGTACCCCAAAACAACAACTAGATTCACAGTAGCATAGCCTCCCTTGACTTGATTCATAGAATGGGTGCTTCCTGATTGTTACTCTGAGTGTTACTGTTTCATCTTACAATGAATTTCATCATTGAAAGAAGTTGAATTCCAGTCCTACACAGATGCTTTTTAAAGAATCCAAATCCTCACTCATCAATGTTTCTAAAAGAAATCCAAATGAAACGTGAAAATAGAGAAAAATGCAGCTCCCAATAGCAGACACATGGTCACACTGGCCAACTGCCATGAACAAATGGGGATGCTGCTGCTTTAGATCAGGCCACAATAAGCAAAAGTTTGGTGTCCAAGAGAGCATTTCTTATTGTGTACCAGATCATCCAGGCATTGCACTGATTTAAAAACCACATCAGGTTGTGCAAGTTTATGTGCATTTTGTGCAATCTTGATGAGCTCATCAGCTTTGGAACCAAACCAGTCTGCAATGATCTTGGCAATCTCTTGAAGTGCTCATTGCAGAAGGTGCCCACACCATGCTCCACCACAAAGGAGACATCTCCAACTTCCTGCATTGACAACATAGGGAGGGAGGCATATTGACAACTTGTAGGCAAGTCTGAAACAATAACAAATGCACTCTGAAACCATCAAATCTCTCAACTGGGCATGGTTCTAAAATTCTGGTAGCCAAAGAGGGATTAGGGACGAACTTGGCCTGCAATCAAGTCAAGAAGATGCATTGGTAGCCCACAAATCATTGCTTCTGCTATAGTTCCAGGACCTGCATGCACATGTACCCTCAAAGGACATCTTCTGTCATTGCAACTAGAAAACAGGAAATGTGGAATTCGACAGAGGTGAGAGGGATTCATATATGATCTCTATATCTTAAGAACTTCTCCATACTTAAATGAAGTCAACCTAAAAAGCATTTAGAGATGACCCAACTAAAAAGTCTGTTGCTCAACCCTAAACTTTTTCGTTGATAATGTTTTAAGATCTGAAATCTCTGTCATCATCTAATGCTATGGCCTGTAATGACAATAGTGAAGGGAATCTTGTGGAGACAGCCCCTCACCCTCAGAACCCTCAATGGTATGTGCTGCATCAATGGGTGCACACTCATGATCACACCTGGCTGGTGCTTAATCAACCCCTTGCAACTTCCCTGGAGCATACAAACCCATCAGCAGCTGCTGGAGACGTTGAGGTCTTCCACAATAAACAGACCCATGACAGAGCCTATTCTGGACCTCAACTTGTGCACTTTGTGGAGCTGCATGAAGCAGTCCCGGTAGCTGTGGTGTGGCAGCCAGTCCATGATAGCTATGGCATTATGCAGGTACAACTACTTGCTGTACTCTTTGATCTCCCAAGCTGTTCAACTTCATCCCTGACACTGATTGTGTCAACCACTGGCATACTATTGTTGTTGTCTGCTGTTCTGAGAGCATCCCTTCTTGTGCACCTCTGACAACCATGCCTAACTGTTGAGGGAAAAACAATCTCTTCTTCTTCCGGGGGATGAAAGAAAAACACCCACAATGGAGCAATTCCTCCTCTCACAAACAACAAAAACAACAACACTACTTCCATATCTCTAGGAGCATCCACACTGAACCATTTCTCTTCCCAATACAATCAAAAGAATACTGGAAGTGTGGAGCAGAGCAACAACATAACAGAGCAGAGCAATACTTCTTGAGGCGCTCATCCAGTGTTTTTATTTCTGGCGAAATTTCGCCATTTTTTTACAAAGAAATTGAGAAAATTTTCATTTCGGAAAATTTTGTTTTTTAAGTGTAAATTCGACTATTTTTGCTATTTTCTGGTCAAATTTCACCAAAATTTCGATACACAAAAAACGAAAATAAAAGTCTTGGAGGGATATTACATTATCATACCAAAGCGTATAAAGGAAAACAATATTCGCATCATATTGCGATAATATCATGAACCATGAAACAAAAGGAAATTTAAAAAAATAAAATAAAAATAATGTTCAATATATCATGTTGTACTTATTGATTCAAGTAAATGAAAGTATTGCAAAGTTGATCACATTGATGTAGAAGGTCACTTGAACAAAGTTAAACCTTTGTCATATTGTGGCAATCCATTAACCATGAAACAAAAAAATATTTTTTAAATATTCGATTCCTCATCAATACATCATGAAATTCATATTTTCAAAATTATTTGATATCCTTTCAATATGATTTAACATATATAAAAATGAATATAAAGTGAAATTGGTCACATTAATGGTATAGGGTTTTAAGGTTCAATGTAAAATCTATTATATAATGTAAAAATTCATAGTTTGTCAAAATCAAAAAATTAAAGTTCATGCTTAACATTTATTCAATGATATACATTTAAAAGTTTTTCCTTTTTAAAGTTTTTAACTCATTTTAAAAATAAATAAAGTCTGAAATTTACTAATAATTTAATGTTTATTTAAAAAACATTAAGCTCATGGATTTTTACCTTTTTAATGGTTCACATAATATAATAATAAATGATATCCCCCATATATTAATCTTATGTATGATTGAAAATTTATTAAATTTTTTTTTGACATGTAATAAATAATTTTTAGGCTAAAACAATTATATAGTAGGTTAATAATATTGTATATTTCATAAATATATAACATAAGTCCTTATGTAAATTTTGTTTTTTATGATGTATAATATTGATTTAAATATATTTTTATTTGTAACATGTTGAATAACACATTATGTAATTAATTATATTATGGAATTATATTTTTAATTCATTTTAATACATATAATATCTTCATATTTATTTTAAATAAAATAAGAATTGATTTATATATATATATAAACCCATGGTTGTGTATAGTGCAATTTTTTTTATGAACTTTATTTTCAGTGAAATTTTAAAAATTCCAAAAAAAAGTTATTAAAATTGTCAACTTGATGGGTAGAGAGGTTTTAGTAAACTCAAGAGTAGGCAACACTTTTTCCAACAGTTGATCTTGCTTGATACGATTGACAACTTGTGTGCTACACTTATTGATATGACTTATCATGAAAATTCTTTCTCAAATTCTTTGCAAATGGATACCCATCTTTTTTTGGTTCAAGAAATTTCTTTTCAAGTTCTATGCAAATGGGTTCCCATGTATATTCTTTGTTCAATAACTTTTCTTCTGAAGATCTTTGCAAATTAGTACCCATGTTTTCTTGTTTCAAGATCTCTGTAAAACTATATGTTGTAGATCCAATTCATGAACAAATCAAATCAGTTAAAAGTTCCATAAAATCAACCCAAGTTTGAAGCTCCATCAAGAATTTTTCTTTCCGAACAAATCCATTGCTAGTTAACCCAATTGATTCAAATCAATTAAGTTTGAAGCTTTGGCTTGAAATCAATCGTGCCTTGGAAGTTTCATGGAAGTACTTGAATAATCATGTGTGATGGTGTCATGTTAGATTATATTTTTATATCTTGTTCATTCTGCTTATGGTGGATTGCTTGTAGGGTATAATGAGAATGGGAATATTAGTAATGTGAAGGTGATGAGTCATGCTAACATGTTATTGTGGGCCATGGATCATCCACCACCCACAAAAATGTATGTGATATTGCCTTTGCAGGGTGGTGCATTCAAGGACGTGGTACATTAATTACACGCCTAGAGGTATGACATATTGGTGGTTGACAATTTTCCTACATATTTCTTCTTCAATTCATTTCCAAAGTAGTCACAATAGTAACAACAACAACAACTCAAATGCTCTGCAACAATAATAATGGTTACAAAAATTAGTAATGTGATGTTTGAAATTTAAGCAACAAAAAATATTGTTCTTTTTCCTATTGCATCTTCCTTGAAAAATGTAACACATCATCATCAAATGAAAAAAAAGGAAAGATAGTAGAAGAAAAAGCCCAATAAAAAAAACCAACAATACTACAAAATGTGGGTGCAATTCACTAGTCCCCATTCACTATACCAATGAATTCACTACTTTCCAACTAGTCCTTGTTTATTAAGATTAGTGAATTCATTCAAAATCTAGTGAAATCACTTAACATACAAGGACACCTTTTGTTGTAGTGCAATTAACTTCCATAGTGTTCCAAAGTTTCCTCTTTTTTTTTGTAACGACAATTCAAATTCTCGGGTTGTTAAAAATTCATTGTAAAAACAAATTGTGAAGACCCGCCTACCCATACACTTCTTTTCCAATCCTCGACTCCATTTTGACAACACCCATCATCTTCCCTTAGGTTTTTTGCATCCTTTAAGGTTTTTGAATTTTGATTGCTTGAATCATTTCAAACATCCATGTAACATAAAGCTTGTTTCAAGTGACCAGCTAACCTATAAATCCTTTAAAAAAGTTTGTTGGGAAAAACTTGTCTTCATCATCGATCATGGAAGGAACTAACCATTTGAGAAAAAACCTTGACAATGTCTGATGAAAAAATTATGGATGTTGTTGTGATAGGGGCTTCATTTGCTTAATCAATTGGCTCAAAATTAGGATATTATCACACCATACCCTTTGCAAATTTTGCAACAACTAAGGTAATAACCTCATTAATGGCCATAATAATAGGCAAGTTTTAGTTTTAGTTTTTTGTTGTAGTTGTAGTTTTAATTATTAGTTTTAGTTTTGATTATAAAAAATTTTGTGATTTTTTATCGATTCTTTGTGAGCATGAAGATCATATGACCATTAGAAAGGCACATTGGACTTTTGTTAAGATGAACATTTTTCACACCATATGGATGTAGGTGTACACACAAAACGAATTGCCAACTACAATAGAAGCTCATAGCCAAGGTCATTTGATTAACTAAAGTGTTGACACCAACCAAACTAGACAACCTAACATAACATAAGTAATAGGCTAGTAGACTAATTGTTATGTAACTTAACCCAATATATATTTTGTAATATTATAAAATTATATTATTTATGCATTTTAAATAAATAAATATATTAATATTCATTCAAAATAAGATTAAAATTTATTAAAGTTATATTAAGTGTAATTCTAATATATATAAACCCATTGTTATGGAAATGTAATTTTGTTATGATGTTTTTAATTTTCAAAAAGAATTAAAAATTTCCCAAAAATGTAAATTGTGTTTATGCTTCATTTAATTTTTTTTTTAATATGTGGCTTCAATAATGACCCAATTTTTCCTTTTTTAGATTATAAAAAAATCATTTAGTAATAAGCTTAAATTCTTTTTATTGGGGTTTAAGGTTTAAAAATAAGGGTTTTAAATGAATTTCAAAATATAGATACCTAATATTATGTATGTTTGGTCAATGAATTTTTAAAAATTATATGTAAATTTTAATTTAAAATATATGAAATAATGATATACTTAATCAATTAATGTGTGGGTTTGTTAAATTTTCTACCTTTTTAAATATATGATATCTTAATTAAAAATTTTATGTTAAACTTTTTAAGTAAAAATAAAATGTAGTTGAAAGATATTTTCAAACTCATAAATGATAAAATTTGTTCAATGGACTAATGCAAAATCGTTGGTATATGTAGATGAGGGTATTGCAATATTGGCCACATTGATGGTATAAGGTCATTTTAATAAAGTTTTGATGTGTAATTGTAATACCTTCATTTTAGTGATAGTTTCATTACCTTTTACCATCAATGTGACTAACTTGACAGTGCCTTCATTTGTACCATAGTTTAGGATATTGTCACAATATGGTGTGGGTATTGTATTGCTTTTAGGTTTTGGTAAGGCTATGCAATACACCTCCAAGTTTCAAAGTGCATGCAAATATCTCAAGATGATATAGGTATTGCATTTAAACTCCATAACTTTGTTCAAATGGACCTTTTAACATCAATGTGAAAAAACATTACAATACTTTCATTTCCTTGAATCAAAATGTTTAACATCATATAGTGAGCATGGATAAATATATATTTTTTAAAAAATTGTTTCTTGGTTTATGATATTATCACAAAATGATGTGAGTATTGCTTGGCTTCTAGGTTTTGCTAAGGATATGTAATACTCTTCCAAATTCCAAAACATATATTATGGAACCCAAAGGTTTCATGGGATACCATGAGAGGGGTAGTGCATGTGAATTGGGTAATTCTAGGCATGAACAATACCCTTCTAATAGCATGAACCAAAATAATTAAAACCATTATTTTTGCAAATTATCCCGAATAGGGTATTGTTTTCTTTCTAGAATTTGGTATGGCTTTGCAATACCCCTCCAAGTTTCAATAGATATGTGATGGAACCCAAACAATTTATAATATACCCTAAAAGAGGAATTGCACATGCATTGTGTAATTTTAGGCACAAACAATACCCCTCCAATAACTTGACCAAAATAATTCAATCCATAATGTTTACAAATTATCTTCATGAAGGTATTACATTCCTTTTAGGTTTTGTTTGGGCGATGTAATACCCTTCTAGGAGTTGTTTGCAAAAAAACTAAATAGGGTATTGTTTTCTTTTTAGGTTTTGGTATGGTTATGCAATACCCCTCTAGGATTCTTTAGATATTTTATGGAGCCAAAGGAATTCTAATATACCCTAATAAGGGGGTATTGCATGTGCATTGAATAATTCTAGGCACAAGCAATACCTTTCCAATAACTTGGACCAAAATAATTCAATCCATGGTGTTTACAAAATACCCTCATGAAGGTATTGCTTTCCTTATAGGTTTAAACTTGTTATTACTTGAGGTAAATAAAGGTTTTTTGTTTTGAATTCAATATTATAATCAATTTTTTGATAATTTCATCAAACATACATATAAAAATATGTGAGAATGTATTTTTAACTATTAACACAAGATGGTGTAAAATGAAAGTAAAATGCCTTAAATAAAAAAACATGGGTGACATGTGTTACAAAAATGTGCAAAAAATGACCAAGTCCAAAACAACCCCACTTTAAAATGGGGAACATGTCATAATGGTAAATATGTGGTTGCTTCAAAGATATATTTCTACCTTAAACAATTATTTAAAAAAGAATTGCATTCATGGTGGTTTGTTTTCAAGTAATTTGTAATTTCTTTTGTAGCTCATAGATTAGGTGATCCTTATAACCAAAGTAGAAAACTCACCCAAATTTCAATTCAAAATATTACTCAAGTAATTTAGATCACCAAACTAAATAATTCCAACTTTTAGATGACTTCATGATGACAATGAATTCTAGTTATTTGAAAAAACTAATTAATAAAATCATTCTTGTAATCCACACATGCATCTATTATATATTACTACACCTAAATAGGAATCATACTGAGGGTTTTTAGGTACTAATCAAGAGCTATCATCACCTTGAAGTCGACAAAGAAAGTATGAAGTTGGGAACCCTAAACATTGGTAGTTTCAGTGTCGTTAAAATGTCATGATGCCACTACAACCACTAAAGAGGAATCCAAACCTCCAAATAAAAGCACTCCAAATGGCACATTAGTCATGAACCTTTTGATAATTGCTTGTTAGGTCATGTTTGACCAAACCCATATAATAGATCTTTGTCAATATTAGATTTGTAAACATAACTCAAAATTCCTTACAATAGTGATTCCCCAATTAATCCTTAGCAAATTCTTTTCCAGATTTTATGTCAAACTTTCTCCATGAATTTCACAAACAAATTTGTGTTTTTGAAACTTGTCACAATCCTAGATAACATGGATGGAGAGAGACATAGACAAACATAAACTCTAGAGAGTTAGCGAGATGAGAAAAACATGAGTGGAGATCAATCACCTTTTTGAAAGCAACACGAAAGATAACTAGATCATATGGAGTGTTAGGGACAATGGACTCTGAGTACTAGGATGGGCTGAAATATCTGTAAAGTTCTCTTACATGCACCAAAGATGATCAAACAAAAATTCCAATAAACCTCAACATTTGGCATGATCAAACATGGCCTAAGGGAATTGGGAAATTACTCTTAAAAACAAAAAAATAAAAATAGTTTGCAACAAGAAGTTTTTATTTTCATTTAGGTTTTGTAGCACAAAGTTTTTGTTTGCTACTACTTCTAACTTAATTTGTTGGAGTGGATGCAACTTGGTGGGAAAATCTCAAAATGTTCACAATTGTCCTTCAAAGCTTTCATTTTCAAGGTGAAGCATACAAACCCCTGCACAACAAAAAACAAGCAAATGATGAGTTCTCAATCCATGTTATTGATCATATTCTTACTTACATTTCTCTTGCTTTGATTTTACAAAGTAAGTTTTGCTACTATAGGTTAAAATGGAATTGCAAGAAGGAAAGTTGATGGAATTGGTACCATCGTTTCCCCAACCTAAGCACACTGGTGTTATGCCAATTGGGTTTGAGTAGCTATGATGGACTTTCATAGCTCATGCATATAATTTTAAGTATAGCAAAATAATGACAAGCATGCTCGTCATTTTTTTGCTCCGGCAAGACCACAACATAATGACTATGAATAGCTATTTGTTGTCATTTTTTTGCACCTACAAAGCATCAAAAGAGGACGACAATGGCATGATGTCACCTTCTTTATAGCAAAAAAAAGAAGAAAAAGTCGACGACAACACCATCGACATCTTTTTCTTTGAAGCAAGAAAAAGAGACAAAAGAAGATGACAATGACATCATTGTCATCTTCTTCATAGCAAAAAATAAGAAAGGAGGAGGAGAAGGGAGCTTACCTTCAAGCTCCCACTTTTGCCACTACCTTTAAGCTCCTCTTGCCACCATGTTGAAGCTCCTCTTGCTGGGGCACTCTTGGAGCTCCCAGACCTTGAAGCTCTTGTGGATTTCACGCTCCTGAAGCTCTGAGCTACTCAAGCTCTCTCTAGGTCAGAAGCTTTGGGAGTGGAAGTGAGCGCAAAAGGAGGTGGGTGGGGAGGGGTCAGCAGGATGAGGGAGGTAGATGGGTTGGTAGGAAGAAGGGCGGTAGGTGGTGGGCTGGGGTAGGTAGGAGCTTCCCAAAAAAAACTTGGGGTTAGGGTCAATAAAAAGTGATAAAAGAACTGTTCCCAGAAAAGAAAAAAAAAACTGAGCTAGGGAAAAAAAATCTAGCTGTGAAAAAAATAAATAATGACCAAGTAAACTGACCCCTGGGGGACAGTTTCATCCCATCCATGAAATCCCAGAACGGGATTTTTGGGATGGTGCACTGGTGGGTGCTGGTTCACTCAGGCCGCATTTTTTTCATCTTTCTCATCGTGGAATCATCTCAAGAGCCAAGTTTCCAAGTTACCAAATAAAAACTTTTAGTGCCAAAGGTCAGAGCTTTGTGTGGGTTTATGTAGGGTTGGGTTGGGAACAAAATGAAGTTGATGGGAAATTGATGAGAACAGTGAGAACTTGATGAGAACAAAAGGATTTTGATGGGGTACTGATGAGAACAAGAGGAAGTTAATGGGAAGTTGATGGGAAGTTGATGGGAAGTTGATGAGAAGATTGAGAACTTGATGGGAACAAAGGATTTTGATGGGTTACTGACGAGAACAAGAGGAATTTGATAAGAACTGTTTAAGAACTTATGAGAACAAAATGATTTAGATGGGTACTTGATGGGAACAAGAGGAACTTGATGGGAATTCAACCCCTCACCCCTTCAAAAAAAAAAGAAACATCCCTTGGGGGCATGTTGGCGCCACCCAATTGGCTCTCCTCACATTCTTTATCCTAAGGTTCTTTTTAGGGACAATCTACTAGGATAGGTGCTGCCCATTTGTAGAATTTTGTTTTAACAAATTGCCTTGGGCAGGGAGAGAAAATTAGACGGAGCAGCCAAAAAGGCGGCCAGACTATGTGTTCTGGAAATTCAAAGAACCGGTTGAGACCCCAACCAAGGATTCTCCCAAATTTGACCGGGTGGACATATAGAGACGGTTCTCAGTAACCAAAGAACCTGCCCGGTACACAGCAACAACATCAGCCAGGGTTCTCAAGGAGCAAAGAACCGGTTGGGTACACAACATCAACAACAACCAGGGTTCTCAAGGACCAAAGAACGGGGTTTGAAACATAACCACGGTTCTCACAAACCAAAGAACCAGTCTGACATACACCCACGGTTCTCAAAATCCCAAAGAACTGGTCATATATAACCTGTCTGTAAAACCTCAAAGTTCTTTGCCAGATATTTTTCATAAAAGGGAAATTTCTTTTGAATTTATATAAATTTTTCATTGAAAAACTGGCGATTTCTTTGATTTTGTAAAAAAATTCTAGAAACCCGGAACTGGAGGTTGTTGGATTTTTTTGAAAATACCCAGAAACGGAGGTTATCAGCAAAATCAAAGAACCGCACAGAAGACGGGTCAAAAACACATTTCGGCAACAAGTAAGGAGTGGGATTCGAACCCACGACCTCCTCCGACGTGCGCGATGAAACCCTTGTTTGCTGAAACTTGTGAGGAAAGTGCGTGCGTGCGTGCGTCTCTCGTTGCTGCCCTTTGGTTTCTCATGCTCAGATTGATCGCAGATCTTGACGAAGTAGTAGCAATTTTTGTTCGCGGAAAGAACAGAGATTATAAGAATCTGGCTGTTTCTTTTGTGTGATCTCCTTTTTTTGAGTTTTTGTGTGTTTTTTGTTTGTATTTTTTCTTAGGTTTTGGAATTTTTCCTTCGCGGGGACGTCATCGAGTTGTGGAAGAAAGGGTTTTTGGAGATTCGTGGGGTTTGCGATGGGAAGTGGGAAGAAGCATGAGAGAGACAAGAAGGGGTTTTGGATTACAGCATTGTTGGCAGGTGGAGTGTTGTTACTGGGTTGGGCTACAGTGGAAATTGCGTTCAAGGATTTTTTGCAGGCGGGGAGGAGCTCCATAGCTCGTTCCTTGGATCCCAACTACGACCCTGATGACGATCTGGAAAAGATTCCTCCAGCTAGTGAAGAAGAAGCTCAGAAGAAGTACGAGAAAGAGGAGGAGGAAGACACAGACAAGGCGACAAAGACCTCATGATCATGATTCTCACCTCTTCTTTTCCCCTTCCCTAACCCATCCTCAGGTTGGTTCTCTCTCTCTCTCTCTCTCAGATTCTGTACTCGTGATTCTTTACGTTGAAAGTCATCATCAAATCCTGGTGGATGGGAATTATGGAGCTTCTAGTCTCAGTGAAGTGGAGAATGGGTTGAGATGCGAGCATAAACCTTGAGCGTTTTTCACGGTGCATTGATCCAGCACTATCGGGTTTAGATTTAGGGGGTTGAGATCCAAATGAAACCTAGAAAGATTGTTGGACTGGTGTACTTATTGTGCATTCTCTGTTGCCCAATAAGGTGTTGTACTGCAGAACCTTCTGTTGTTACTAGTTTGGGGGAGCAATGTTGTCTTGAGGGATATGTGTACTGTATACATGCTCATCAGTTTTGACTGAAGTACTTATTTTGCACCTTGAGACAAGGTGTTGTTCTATTGTGATGCACCTTACACTTATCAACTGTTTTGGGAAGCCCTTGTTTTGAGGATTTTATGTGTGCTCAATCAATTCTTCACCCATGAAGAATATCAAGGCATTTCAAAGGATCTGTGATCATTATTCTTATGCACACATGCTCTTCATATGCAGTTTATGCTTTTCCCATCCTGTAATGGCTAATGTAAAATCTCTTTCTGACTTCTGAACAGTTGTTCCTGGTGGCATGATGATGTCAGAGAAAGAGAAGTTCAAGGCCCTGCTAAGTATGGTCAACATCCAATTCTAAGCAGCATGGTGACATGGGAAAATCATAGAAGCAGACTTCCATTGCTTTGCAACTTATAACTTCAATTGCTCAACATCTAGAAACAATCTTCAATTACAGGGTGCTGAACCTGATACCTTAGCTTGTCTTTCTTTTGCAGGTGTAGCAAGAATTGAATTTGGTCATCTTGAGGATGTCAGTTGCACAGTTTGGTTTCTTAATCCTTTTCATATTCAGTGCTTCTCAACATTTAGTGGAAGATGTTGGTGAGCACCAAGCAGTTTTGGATCAAACTGGAAGAAATGCTTCAGAATATTCCCAAGTGCCATGTACATATGAACACCCGCATTATAATCAAAGCTTTGTTTGATGAGAAAGACTGCAAACTGCATGGACACTGCATTGTATATGTTGGTGATCAATTCCTTATAAAAGTTTCATGCAAATATCATTGAGATTTTCAAAATGCAATTTGTAGTCTTTCTTGTGACGGGGTTTCAAATCAGATTTTCACATTCAAGATTCTACTACGAAGTTAATGTTATTGATAGGAGTGCAAGGCAAAATCCATTTGAGTACAAATTACAAACCAGTATTGGGTGATTATCCCCCTCCCCCTCACAAAAATAGTACAAAGCACTATTTTGTTGTGAAGGTTCTGAAGGTGGTTCTTAGATTCATGACCATGATTCTCGAAAGAATCAAAGAACAGGTTCAAGAACATATACCCATGGTTATCAAAAGATTTGAAGAAGTATAAAACTGCTGGTTCTATTCAGGTTCTTGCATGAAAACCGTAGGTTCTTTCAGGGGTATAAATAATTGGTAAAAAACCCCAGAACCGTCGGTCATTTAAAAGGCAAAAAACAGGCCCAACACGGGCACAAAGTTAGAAACGTTCAAACTCAACACACATTTCTTCACAG
>Ga0209208_10000918_pt1 | contig 40203 bp, 17 predicted proteins | sample S1TSphfallax_3_FD_187694 | JGI IMG/M metagenome (GOLD analysis project Ga0209208, IMG submission 187694) | Host-associated microbial communities from peat moss isolated from Minnesota, USA - S1T2_Fd - Sphagnum fallax MG (SPAdes) (version 2) | ecosystem: Host-associated > Plants > Peat moss >... | reverse complement strand
AAAACGCAAGTTGCGATGTGTTGTTGATCTCAAAGTTTGTAGCGATACTCTGTATACGGTAAAGATTGCGATGTGTTGAGTATGAATACACTTTGCGAAGAATGGAATATCGCTACGAGGAACATGCGTTGAGCGGATCGCAAAGTTTTGTTTGTCGTGAATCTCGCAAAAGTGTTGCGATGATTAAAGGTTCATTATATATTTGCAATGACTGTTGCGCCACAAGTTGCGATGCGGAAGGCATCGCAAATGTGGCAGGTTTTTTTTCCTTCGCAAACCCTTCACGTTTTTTTTTTTCTTTCGCAAAACCTTCAGATTTTTGGTTTGGCCCTTCGCAAAAAGGCACAATATGTAGTAGTGCTAGATCCCTAAAATGGTCACCAAATGTAAAATTGTGAGCTTTAGCAACTTAATAACCACCAAGAAAAGGGTTATTGGGTAGAAAATAATATTTTAAAAAATGGAAAGAATTGAAGGTAAGGATTACATTATGTTTGTTTATCATCATGCTGCAACTACCATCCTATAGCAACTATCATCCTTTGTAGATGTGAAAAAGACCCACAACCACTTGTAAACCTCCTATAGTTGTTGCCTATTATTTACAATGCATGTAGACTCTTTGTGTTATTACCTAATATCTGCAATGCCTACAAACCCTTTGTGGTTGCTGCCTATCATTTATAGTGTTTATAATCACTATGCCATTGCTACCTACCATCTACAATAACTTTCCACTCCATTTAGGCTTCAAATATTAAATCTACCTCTTGTTGCTACCTTTTAGTAACAACTACCATCCTATCATAGAATGTATTTCCTACTTTAGAAACAACCACAAAGAATAGATATTATTCTTAATCTTATAGAATAAATGAAAAATTAATATATGAGCACAACAAAACTCTATATAGTCCCAATATGAACTACTCTCCCTACATTTCTCTCATATTTTGGATTTAAAAAAAACAAAGAAACATGAGAATCCATAAACCATTTTCCATTGTAATGATAAGAGTGCATTTTACTTCTATACTTTTGGGTGAAAGCACACTACACAATCCCTTTTTAGGTGTCACAATTGTAATTTTTCCTACATCTCTTTAAAACTTAAATATAAAATGTTAATATTTGCATTGAAATATCAAAAAAGGGACTCACATATGTAATGGTAATAACGTTGGCATTTTTAAAATGCAAAACAACACATCAAAATCCTAAACATTTAATGAATAATGGACTTTTGAATCTTGGCAACAAATTTTTTCACACCTTGCAAAATTTATAGATATGGATTTTTAATATCTTATAATGTGTTAGTCTTATGTGTTTGAAAGTTTGGGATATTGGATGAATTATGTTTTAAAAACTAAAGATCCATTGAGTGGATGGAATGTGATTTTAATTTATTATGTTATGGACTTTTCAAAATCCCAAAAGTTGTATTTATTTTAAAAGCCTTTTTAAGCATTATTATTATTATTATTATTTTAAATTTGATATTTTTTATATGTCTAATGGCATCATGGCTTGAAACTAAAAATGGAAAAAAAATTACTTTCAATATAATCTAAATATTCATATATTAAGTTAGTTTTCAACTACATTAGAAAAGGATTTTGAAAAGAAATTCTAATCCACTGAAACTTAGCCACCTTAATGTGCTTTCACCCTTTCCTCCTCTCTTTCCAATGTCACATACACACTTCTTCCCCAAGAAAATTCTCCTAATCACATCCAATCTAAAATCATAATATTTTAAATACAAGGGAAATTTGATCCACAATCCACTTTTATCCTCTTCTTAATCCCCCTTCTCCCATAGCACAAAAGGTCCACATGCCTTCCATGAAAATAAGCCCTCCTTGTGGGTGCAATCATAATCAAATGAACCAAAAAGGATGTTGGGCAACCGGAAAAAACTACATTTTTTGTTATTTGTCTATGTGGTGCCATTTGAATGTCATGACAATTATTGGAAGTAGTGCTTATTTTCAAATATGAATGATGAGGAATCTAAACCAAATTGTCAATTTTTAAAATTTTGTGTTTTGTTTGGTGTTTAGGATTTTTGAAATTGATTTTTTGCAAATCCAAAAAAGGAGTAAATTGTAAAGGGGTCTTTAATTTTCACAATACAAAATTTCTTACACTCATTTTTTTTTGGAGTAATGGGGAAATATGAAACACATCTAAAAATCACTCATATTGTAAGAAATGTGTAACTTTTTTTTAAATGGAAATTTAGAGCCTATGGAAGTTCAAAAGTCTTTTGCCATGTGTAAATGTGGTGTAATAACATGTTGTTTGTAACAAAATTTCCTATTTTGTTGTAAGAAAGTGAATCATGAAGTCATCAATGTGTTTTGATGTGATTTGACATGTTATTAAATTCACCTAAAAAATAAGTGCATTTCAAAAATTTAAAAATTCGTCCAAAACAATTACTGCAAAATTGGTGAGGTAATTTGGGCAATGCCCAAGCTAGTTTAGACCAACTTGCAACAATTCCTAAACAAAAATTCAATATATTCTTGATGGACCACTAAATCAAATGCAACTAGGTTCCCAATTTGGAGCAACCAACAAGTAATTAGACATAGTTCATTTTCCAAATGATGAATTTGTTTGGAAGATTGTCCCATTTTGTTTTCATCCATCATCCTAAACCTTCAAATGGCATTGTCACCATCCATTGGCATCCAATGGTCCAGGAGGTTGTTCATTTTGAAAACATGTATGTTTCTTTTGCATGATTATTGAGGTGCATGTGTTTGCAGAAAGATGCTTGTCAAGTGTGACTGTGTGTGCATTGTGTATTGAAGCTTTCCTCATATCATTTGTTGCACATCATTGAACTTCATGCTTGGCATGAGTGAACGTGTGTAGTAGGGATCATTTGTCTTTGTTGGTCATGACATCAAGTTTCAAGATGGACATTAGAAATGGACGATTGGCGATAGCAAATGTCATGTGCATTTGAGTTTAGGAAAGTTGTCATTGAAGAAAGTTGAAGCCCATGACGAACTTGTCCGCTAGAGCTCCAAAACATACAAATGTTTCAACTTTTGGTGTTTGCTCTTGTATTTTCTTCTTGGATGTAACATGCCTACAAGTCTTGTTACCCTTGTCGTCACCCCCCCAAGACACATATAACACAATGCTTTCCAACAAGTAGGCCGAGATGGGAGGAACTTTTGGACCTATCCACCATTATGAAACTTTTGAGGTGCATGCAATTGTGAGACTGCATGAGAATGAATGAAATGAAAGGTGCAGAATGTTTTAAATCTTTGCATAATATAGATCTATTTTAGGACAAACTTGGAGTTGTGGGATTGATCGAGTTGGGTATGAATGTTGTAGCATTGCACACATGGGTTCATTTGGGTGGCCATTTCAAATATTATTCCAACATCTATCACAAAGGAATTGCCATTGCAACAAGACATACAACCTTTTTAGCCAAGAATAATATTTGGTCTTACTTTCAAACTCTTCATTTATAAAAGTCTTTAAATTTGATGATCTTCTAAGTAGAACTTTGCAAACTTGGCCCACAACGTTGTGATCCTTGTTTCATGTTTAGACAATAGCCATTAGCATAATCAATACATGTGTAGGCTATAGTCCCATGGCAACAACTTTGGGAGTTGGAAACTTCATTTCCATTTTTAAATGTGATATTGGATGATGGAATTATTCCATTGAAAGGTTTGTTATAGTAACATGGCAACAACTTTGGGAGTTGGAAAATCCATCTCCACTTTTTGAACATGATATTAAATGATGGAGTTACTACATTGAAATATTTACATTTTAATCCTTTTTTTTTAAACAATGTAGGTTATTGTGTAGGAACTCATTATGCCCATGGTAGACATTACCTATGTATTCTGTTAGTAATCAATGGAGGCATGTTTTGAGGTAATATTTCCAACTTCCTCACTTAATTTATTTGTTTACCAACTCTTACATTAGGTTTCAATTTCAATGTCAAAAGTTATGGAGTTGGTGTTGCCTAAATAGTTTATGTAAGTTTAATAAGTATGGTTCAATTTCCAACTTTGTGAAGTTATACAATGAAAAATAGTTTGAAAGTGGAATTACATAGCCAAATTGTTCATTGATGAGGTGAAGCACTACTATATGCACATGGTTTTGGGTCTTTCTTTTGGCAAAGTGAACATTGATTTCTTGAATTTTGATGCTACTATGTGAAGTTCATTTTAATACAAAATATATTAACTGATGTTACACCTATAACGATGGCATTTTGAACCTATTCGACTAATCAAATAATGAATTGCCCATACCAATAAATTTGATAAATAAATGGAGGGTCCACAATGAACTTGGCTTGGTGATTATTTAGGGGTTTTGATTTACAGTTTAATGGAACTTAAGGTTGGTTTCATTTGCAAGTGGGTTATTATGGTTTGTAGTTGAGATGGGCTTATGAGCTCTTTGGACATGGAGGCATTTCATCATTTCCTTGACCCTTGAGTTGAACCATTTCATGTTCAACTTTGTGACCAATAAATGAAGCAATGGTTGACTTCATATGTGTTAATGGTCTACTTTCAACACTTGCAACTTGCATAATCTATTTCATTATAAAATCTCCAAAGTTGTATGATCATTGGATTTATATTGTGTATTTAGTTTTCATGCAAACATTCCATGGAGGTTGTGTTTAAAGGGTGGCTAAGGTTGTAATTTAATTAAGGTTTTTTGTATCTATAACATTTACTTGAGATTTTTTTTAAAATGTGGTTGTTTTTGATAAATTTTCACATGTAATGTTTTAGGTTGCACCTTCCACTTACAACTGGAGCATCTACTAATGAGTCATAGACTAAAACAACAATAGCAAAGGGTTCCTTTCCATGCTTAACTTGCCACATATTTTATTCAAGCAAGTTTTATTTTATTCTTAGTTTATAAATTTTAGTGCTTGTAATCTTTTTCCTTACAATTCAAAGTTCTCAATCTAGCATGAACAAGGTCCTTGGTCGACTAGCAATTTTAGTTGTCTTCATTCAATTACAACCCATTACATATTCACCATTAGAGTCCATCACCTTGCAACCTGAATTATGGGTAGCACATGGAGTCTTCAAGTTTCTCCATTAGTTTTTCACCCATGTATTCAAGTCCTTACTTCATCAGCTAATTTCCTAATTGGTTCAACACATGTACACTCCCTTTTGTCATTTATTAACATTGTGGGTGGTTGTCAAAGCACTTAGTGACATTGCAATAGCTATAGTTTCCACTTCTTATTTACTATGCTTCCTATTATAAGTTTTCCAAGCACCCAAAGTCATGGCTTAGCACTACATGCCTTCTTTTCAAGAACCATGACATTCTTAAGAAGCACCTAATGTCATTAACTAGCAGTGACTCATTTCTTTCCAAATATTCATGTGTTTCCTATAATCATCAACAACACCCAACTTCTTTAATTTAACATTATGAGTCATTGTTAAGGAGCCAATGTCATTCCATTAGCATATGCAAAGTCCTTTTGACACACTCCCAACTCCTTGAAAGACTCAAATGTGAGTCCAAGTAGAAAACAACGAAAGAAAGAGGAGTCGGGGCACGCTCCCTAACTCACAACACTTTGAAGGGTAGAAGGGTGTGCTGGAGCTTCGGGATGGGACTAGGAAAAGTTGACAAGCTTCACTCACTCACACGAGCCTGCACAAAACCCACACAAGGTGGTTAATGCGTAGTTGGAGCACTTTTGACTAAGATGAGCCACGGGCAACACGGACACACAAGACTCACCACGGCCCAGACTTGAGGGAAGCCACCACCTTCCCCTTTATAGTATACTTTGTACCTCTCCATGGGGCCCACATCCAAATGGCTTTTTGTCCCGGGACTCCCAAGTGGGAGTCCCGAAATCGCCCAAGTTGGGACTACTGCAACTTTGGAGCCCCATAACTTTGTGAGAAGACCTCGGATCGAGATGTGGTTTAAAGCAAAGTTGTAGCCATTTTCAAGAGCTTTCCAACGGTATGTTGCATGCCATCTTCACGCACGGAAATCGGGTCGATTCTTGACTTTTAGTGGTCAGGAGTCAAACTGCCAATTTAACTCCCGGCCCTTCTTTTAGCCATAACTTGTGTTTCAGATGTCCAAATGGGCAATGCAAGCCCATTTTAGATATCTAAGTTCCAAGAGCTTTCCAATGATATAAAGAACTTCTCAAGCCATTGAGTTTTGACCCTGAAATCGCCCTTTGAAGATTCGGAAGTCCACCGGGACTCCGACTCCCAAAGTGGAACTCCCTTAGGGTGTGAGGGTTCATTCCCTCACGCCTTCTCACACTCCCGGGAGTATGTTGTGTGATTTTCAGCTTCCCTCTTGGCTTGCAACCTTGTAAACCCTTGCCTTGGTCACGAGCCCAAGGCTAGGGTTGCGACATATGAAGCTTAAAACTTTTAAATACATGAACTATTTGGTTTAGGTTTGTACATGGATGCTTAAGTGTGAAAATGTGTGTTATAGCAAATCTTACATCAATTTTTTTATGTTGCTCCTTGATTGAAAGATTTTAAATACAAAAAACCAAATTTTGTCAAATTTAAAATGGGATTGGTTATTAAGGAATGTTGACATTAGATCACATGCTTTAAATTTTGTTGTGATGCATGCTAAAATTGCAACTCACACTTTAATGGGAAAAAGAAAAAATAGTTTAGAAAGGCTTATTAGAAGGGTGATGATGAGAGCCTAACATTAAGGTTCCTATTGATGAATCATCATTTGTTGCCACTGAGGTTGTTAATCCCACCATAGACATGGTTATTGCTAATGAATCACCATTTGCTACCACTGAGATTGTTAATCCCACCACAAACAGGGTTCATGCTAACAAATCACCATTTATTGTCATTGAGGTTGTTAATCCCACCACAAATAAGGTTTTTGTTGATGAATCACCATTTGCTGCCATTAAGGTTATTAATCCCACCACAAACAAGGTTCTTGTTAATGAATCACTATCTACTACCATTGAGGTTGTTAATCCCACCATAGACAAGGTTATTGTTGATGAATCACCATTTGCTGCCACTAAGGTTATTAATCCCACCACAAACAAGGTTCTTGTTAATGAATCACTATCTACTACCATTGAGGTTGTTAATCCCACCATAGACAAGGTTATTGTTGATGAATCACCATCTATACCATTGAGGTTGTTAATCCCACCACAAATAAGGTTCTTGTTAATGAATCACCATCTACTACCATTGAAGTTGTTAATCCCACCACATACAAGGTTCTTGTTGATGAATCATCATCTATTACCACCGAGGTTGTTAATCCCACCATAGATAGTGAGGGTAATGGGGGAGGACAAACAAATTTGCAAGGAGGACCCACCATGCTAGGGGTTGAAACTACAAGACCACTAGTACATGATCACATAGCTCAAAGAAATGAGCTAAGGAAAGAAAAAAATAGAAAGCACAAACATGTTTCACGTGCAAGACTAGCTATATCAAATGACAAGACTAAAGGACTATTGTTGTCAACATCAGCATCTAGTGGGTCAAATGAGTGTAGTCACACATTTTCTACAAAGGGAGCAAAACAATCAATTTCAAATTTGGCCAAGAATTATGCTTTACAAATAGTGTAGGACTTGCATGGTTATGAGCTAGAGATTTAGCAACAAGTTGTTGGAAAGTTTTTTAGACATGTACTAAAACCATTGTTACCTAGTTTTATGTCCAACCTTGGGGAGACCGAATAGAGCCACCTTATAGTGGAGAGTATCAAAACTGGAGTTTCCACACACCTTGCAAGTGGGCATACAACCAAACACTTTGCTATAAGGGAGCTCATAGGCACATTAACCTCTACTAGGTTGGCAAGTGGTAAAACAATTGCAAAACACCTAGGGCTTGATAGATGTTGTATCTATTAGGGTCTACAACATCGTAATTTCATTGATGATAGTGCCATAGATTTTTGGTTTGGATAAATAGTAATCATGGCAAGTTAGTCCTTTTTCCCTCATATGAATGTCAAGGATCTTAGAGTAAAAAATCATTTGATCTAATTTTAAGTTTTAATTTAAGATGTTTGAAAATGTAAATATACTGCATTAGATGGAATAATTTTTGTAGACTATCAAAAGGATTCATATAATTTTAAAAATTTGTTGAAAAAAATATAGATGATAAAATTGTATTAACCCTAAAAGTTAACTAAAAATGAATTAAAACTAAACTAAAAATTATTAAAAAATGAAATTAAACTTAACTAAGAATGAACTAAAAGTTAACTAAAAGTGATCTAAAAGTTATCTAAAAATGATCTAAAACTTAATTAAGAGTGAACCAAGAGTGAACTAAAAGTTAATTAAAAGTGAACCAAAACTTAACTAAGAGTGAACAAAAAGTTAATTACAAGTAAACTAAAAATGAACTAAAAATGAACTAAAACTTAACTGGAAAGTAACTAAAAATGAATTAAAATTAAACTAAATGTCAAGTACAAGTTCATTACAAATCATGGATGTTCCATTGATATGAATGAACTCCATGGCATTGGCATCTATGACATTCACAAAGAATATACAAACCATTCATTATTGTAGTGAAAGTCTTGTCAAATGTGTGTTTTTGATTTCCATTTAGTAGTGATGAATAATGCAAACAATATGAGTTCTAACTCCAATGTAAGTGTATGAGATTTAAGTTGGTGTAAGGGGCAACACATATATTCACCTTTTTCTTGATAAAATGTTTGGCTATAATACGCCCATCATCTGAGGAAGGTTAAATTTTTCTTTCTTTTTACTTTTGTTTGAAAATTGAAGTGACATCATTGGAAGATATCTTTGAACATATGATTAATTTATGAGTAGTCTTCCAATAATAAAAGACAAAAATGATTAATAACCATAAAGTTATTACAAACGAGTTGTTTAGAAAAATATCCTTTTAAAACATAATGTGACACAATGATGGGTGCAAGTACAAAGATAGGAGCCAAAAACCATGTCAAATAATGGTGAAAAAACTATGAACTTTTTTACATATTTTTTTTTTTTTTTTTTTGACATTTAAAAGTTATGTTAATCATTCCAAGTTGTGCTAAATGACTAATATGAAAGTTGAGCAACTCAAATTAAAAATTCATTAAATCAAATTTTGGGTTTTGGTTTTAAAAAGGTTGTTTGAATTTGAATAGGTGTTGCAATAGATGTGGTTAATTTTACAAAGGACTACATAAAGGACTATTGTAATAACATAATTTTGATGGTAAAAAAAATTAAGATGATAGCAACCTACTACCCAAGTTCAAAAAACACTCACAATTTAATAGATATGGAATTTTAAAATTTTAAAAATTCGAAGTATTTTTCAAATTTTAAAAATTTCAAGAATCCTTTACCACATGTAAATGGGGTGTAATGTGCATGACATACAAGAAAGAGTTGTAGTTTATGATATATAAAAAAGAAAAACCTAAAGTAGTTAACACATTTTGGTATGATTCAAAATTATGATAAATTTTCAAGATGAAATGCATAATCTAATAGAATTTACACACTTTGAAGAATTCATATTTATTCAATTATAATTAACATGTGATCTATTGGAACAACTATATGTATTTTAATAACAAGTTGCAAAAGATATCATCCAAAAAGTAAAAAATCATTAAAAATGACTCACAATCTTTTTGTAAAGTAATCCCGTTGGCTCCTATTTACATACTTGCACCCTAATGTGGTACATTTCATCCACTAGTGATAAAAGGACATATGTGAAGTCATTAATGATAGTTTAACCATTTTTTAATTATTTTTTATTATACAAATTGGACCCAAAAAACTTGGGCATCATTAATTTTTAAAATTATAATATTCATTACCATAAAATTATAATATATTATATAAATAGTAAGATATATTTTTATTTCAATTATTTTTAATTTCATTACACTATGCCAAAACATGGCGTCCATGATTGGTCTTTCTAAACTAGGTTAGTCATTTATGCCATATGTAGTTGTATTGGTTTAGTCATGGATGCCATGTTTGGGTGTAGTGTTATTTTCCCTCTTATCAATTGTTGACACGTGTCATCACCTAAACTAAATTAAAAACCTAATCTAAGTGATTAAGTAAACCACCTACACTAAAGGAATTTGAATATTAATGACTAGTTTTTAAAAAAGTTTTTACTTGTAAATGTCACATGTGAGTACAATTTGATCTTGTAGTTTTAAACAAGTTGCATAAAATTTTAGTTGTAAAACAACAATATGTGGCACCAAGTTACAATGGTAGTCGCATTATTTATGTAAATATTTTTTAAATATCAAAAATTTAACTATTATATATATATTATATAATATTATTGATAATTTCATTAATTTTAACTTACAAGTCGTTGACATGTGTCATTACCTAGGCTAGGCTAAAAGCCTAGTTTAGGTTAATAGGTAGCCCACTTAATCTACCTAGTACGCTATTTGGGTAAGGAATATTTGGTCAACTTACCACCATTGATCACAACCCATTTCATTTGTGAGAATTGATCTTTGAACCCCAAATCCTTTACCACCAAGCCACCTCACTTTTTGTGACAATATAGTAATGTGCATTTATTTACCTTACTTGATTTAAACATTACACAAAACATCATTTTTTATATTTGATATTTTATTGATATTTTGTCTAAATGACACAATTTAAAGTTTAATCTTCAATTTTTCTCAATAATGCACACAACTATATTTTTTTCTTTCAAAAACATAAACTAAATTGAAAAGAAAAATATTTGAATTTCATTCTTGAATACCATTTCGATAACCATTTCTTGGAAAATATTAATTCAAGCACATGATTTATAAATGGAAAAAAGCTTTGTGGATAATTTAATAACAAATAAACATATTTTTTTAAATTCTTAAACCTTCATTTGATTCTAAAAACTATTATACAAATTTTTTTTCTGAATATCATAATTTTAAAAATATAATATAATCTAAATGTGTGATATATAATTTATTCACATATAATAGTTATAAATAAATTAAATTATAAATATAATAAAAGATCTTATATTAACCATAATATTTCTGACATAAAATATTAATCTAAAATTTTTATTCTAATTTTAAATATTAATTAATGCCATCTAATTAATTGATTTTATGGAACTATAAATTTTATTACTTTTGCATTTATAATATATTAAGTTTTACTTTAAACTATGATTTAAAAAAATTATGTAATTTTTTTTAATATATTTTAAAATCTCAAACCTCTATTTGATTCTTAAAATCATATTTTTAAAATTTCTTATAATATTTCATAATTTTACTCACAAAATTAACTAAGATATATGATATATAACTTAGTCACATATAATGTTTATAAATGGATCATAAATTAACCCTACTACCTAGTTAGCCTATTCAATAAATAAATTACATAGCCTACCTTATTAAGTAATTAATTTTTTAAAAATCACATATCAACATGACAAAGTACCTATTATTTATCGCACATACATATGACCTACTAACTATTTATTATCTACTACCTAGCCTAATAGCTAGTTTAATTACATAGTTTACCTATTAACTAACAACTTTATACAAAAACATTATCACATATTAATTACCCCTACTATCTTTTACTTAACCCATCTACATACTTCCTATCTAATTAATTAATAAAAATACACTATGGTATATCAACATCATAAAATTTAATGTTAGAAATTCCAAATAATTGTCTACATCTATCACTACCATGGGTCCTTCAAAGATTCACAAATCTACCAAACCTTACCACACATTTAATGGTTAGTTCATTAAAGAAAGCTAATGAAAATAATTAGACCACTAAATCTAACAATTTCATAGGCTAAAGTTTTCATTTTTGTCACATTTAATTACATATACATTTGTAATTAAAATTTATAGTTGCAATTGAAGTTCACTAAGATGCCATGTGGTGTTTAATGGCCTATGAACCACATCCCAAGTCACAAAAACAACTACATTTTCATCTATTTGGAGATGCCACTAAAAATACATGATATAAGTCCATTTTTCATCCTCACTTTCATCCAAATTGACATTAATCACAAGTCATAGTTGCATATGTAACTATAAACCAGTTTTTAATTGTTTTTATGATTACAAGTCATTTTTACCATGGTGCCACAAAAGATAGTTGAAAAAATAGTTGATTTGGACATAAGTCACAAATATGTGGGTTGAAATGGACAAAATTCCTTGTAGTGTTAATCTACCTAGGTAAGCACATAACCTTAGTAGTCTAGGTAGGTAAGGAATATTTTTGACCATAGTGAATGTTATTTGTGAAATTTGGTATTTGGTCCCCAAGGATGGAATTCAACTCCTTTACCACCAAGCGACCCCACTTGTGTAAAAAATCTAATGTTTCTTTTATTTAAACCATCTTTCATTTAAACATTACACAAAACCTTGAATTTGATAATTCATATGGGTAAAACCACACAAAGAGGAACCAAAGGTAACCTTTTTAAAACAATCCTTATTGGGACTTCTTGATTTGTTTTCTTGATGTGGCATTTGTCCCAACTAGGGCATGAATCTAACCAAATTCAAATTGATGACTAATGGCGGGCAAAAGCACACGAGGGTGTCATAATTTCAATGGATTAAAGTCCCTTTTCAAAGTCCTTTTCTAATGTAATTGAAAATTAATTTAAAATATGAATATTTAGATGATGTTGAAAGCAAATTTTTTTTCCATTTCCAATTTCAAATCATAATGTTGTAATACGTATAAAAAATATCACGAAAAAAATATTTTAATAATTATTTTTAAATGTTTAAAATGGCTTTTAAAATAATTACAATTTTTGGGATTTAAAAAGTCCATGACATAATTCAAACCACATTCCATTCATTCAATGGACCTTTAGTTTCTTAAACATAATTCATCCGATATCCCAAAGTTTCAAACACATAAGACTAACAAATTATAAGTTAAAAGTCCATATCCATGAGTTTTGCAAGTGTGACAAAAAGTGTGGGCAAAATTCAAAAGTCCATTACTTATTGGCTATTCACAATTTTGATTTGATTTTTTCATTCTTGGAAGGTTGATTATGATAGCTTTAGATAAGTGAGTCCCTTTTTTATTATTTTGATAATTTTATTTTATTTATTTATTTTTATTTAAGAAATATAAGAAAAATTATCATTGTGACGTCCATATAAGGTCACTATAATGTGCGAACACCCTAGCATCCAAATTTCTATTGGTTGTTGTCCGTGGACCACTGGTTATAATATCACGTCATTGTTTTTGAGACTTGGTCACAAAGAATGAGTCTCAAAGTAAAAAAAAACATATGTTCTCAAAAAATTTCAATATGATTTCACAACATCATCTAGAACTTTGCATACTTAATATTGTCTGTTTATTTTATGTTTTTTTGTGTTGAGTGTGTGCATTAGGGGTCCATGTTTTTGTAGCTTTGAGTCATTCATTGATATAATGTAACATGTTCAAAAAACTTTAAAAAACTCAAAAAACATACTTAGAGTTTTTGCACATTTGTTGAAATAGGTTTATGAATGATTTAAGAACTTTGAAAGCCTCATGTAATGCTTGTCTTTTGCTTCAATCTTGCATATTAAGGTTTAGGGTGGATAATAAGGTTGGTTGGTGATTTGTTCATTTTCTTTAAAGGGGGTGAGTTTGTAGTGGTGCTTTTGTAGGGTCCATGGCCAAAGAAATGGTTACAACCCTTTGCAAAGCATCATATAATATTGTAGAAATATATGAAGTTCAAGTAAAGGATTTTTTCATTAATTTTAGGGTTTGAATGGCATAGGCTTAAATCCCAAGTTCAACCTCACACTTAAGCATGTGAGTGAGGTCGACATAAAAGATTTTTGACAAAGTTGCCAAGTTTAAAACCACAAATACTCAACTTCATGTAAACACTAAAAAAGATTTGTTCCATTTGTGTTGCCAAATCTATGGAACATCCATTGTTACTAGTAATGAGTTTATGTTGTGGGTGGTAAAGGGTTACATTTTAGAAGCTAAAGGCTTTAAGGTGAACTGGGCAAGAGTAGCAATTTCAACTACAAAAGAAAAGGCCCATAGGTTGGTAACTAAAAAGATGAGAGCCACGTCTTGAACGATGGGGAGGTCTCTTACAAAACTGAGGGTGTTGTTGTGTGCAAAAGTTCCATTCTTACAACAAATATTACAAATAGATCATATCCATATGGTGTCCTACCAACAAAACTTGGCGAGGCTTTACATTTTTTTTTTGGGTGAATTGTTTAAAAGGATAGAACACAAACTTGCCATGCTTGAAAGTGAGGTGAAAGTTTTGTTTTGAATGCTAATTGGGTTACATTATAACATGTAGGACTGTAAAACAATTACAACTAAAGCCCAACAAGGTTTTGATGTTGCCAAATTTAAGTTGAATGCATTCACAAATCAAATCATGCTCTTGAAAAAGAAAGTCAAAATTTTAATGCAAGTTTTGAATTTTTTGTTGATTCAATGTGCTTTCTCATTGAACTTGGTGTGCTAATGTTGTGTTTTTTATTTAATTTTTCATTTTGTGTCAAGTTGAATGCAAAGGGCCTAATTAAATAACAAAAGAATTTGAATTGTTTGTTTGTTAATAGCAATTCACATATAAGGAAATGGAAACCTCCACTAGAAGAAATATCCCAAAATGTAACCAATGCATTTACAACTATGTGTAATTAATTATCATTGCAACTAGGGTGAAAACATGGTAAAGTGTACAATTAAAAGTACTTGCTATTCTACTTGTCAAGTGAACAAAAAGTAGGACCAAAACCCATCACAAAATTGTTATAAATTCAATTGATCTTTATGCTATAACTTCATACATGTATATTTCATTAAATTTTCTAATGAAAAAATAGGTTTGAACACCATATATGCTAGTCAAACTCAAACATATTTATTCCCTATTTTTATTTTTCCAAAGTTTTTGAAATTTTATAGTTGATTTTCAATAAACCCAATTGAAGGATTGATAATTTCAAAATGAAATTTAAGTAAAATTTGAATTTATTTTCTTGTGTTTTTGTGAAAAACTGCTTCTTTTTAAACTTGATATTTTTTTGTTAACTTTTTTTGAATATTTTACATGTTTTCACCCACTAGCTCAAATTGGTTTTGCAACTATTTTGCACGCTTGACCATTCTTGCAACTATGCTACAACTACATTTGCAACTAATGATTTATTCATCTTACACTTTAAAAAAAAAATTATTCATGATCATGCCCATATATCCCCTTAGTTGCAAATGAAACCAAATTTAATTGCATCAGTAAGGTGTCAAAATAGCCCCTAGTGGTATGTGTAATTTTGCTAAGTTATATTTTGATATAATGGGGGTATGTTTTCATTAGTGTATTTATAAAGTTTTATTTAGTTTGTATTTACGCAAATTAACTACCTACCTACCAACCTAACCTAGGTTACTTACTTATTTAACGTAAACTACCTACTTATTCATTGATTAATGATTAATTAATTGATGATTAATAGTTAATATTTATAGTTAGTATTTTGTAATTTTGTAATTATTTAATTTGTTTTATATGAATTATTTATGAATTATTCACCAATAATTTATAATTAATAAGTTAGTTAATTATTTCATATTTATATAACAACAATTGATTCATTGATTTTTTTAAATTTATGAAATTATTATTTAAAATTATAAATAATAAGTTGATTAATTAATTAATCTTTTAATCATTCACTTTTAAATTTCTGAACTACGAATCAATAATTTATAATTAATATGTTAATTGGTTATTATTTAGATATTAATTACTGATTATTTAATTTTTTTCTATTTATATGATTACTTTAAACTATTAATGAAATTCTATAACTAATAAGTTGGTTATTTAGTTTTTTTTGATCAATTTTTTAATTTATGACAAAATTTGAAAAATACAATTAATAAGTTAGTTAGTTTATTATTAATGGAAAAGTATAAATAATAATTTGGTTAATTAATAATTATTTCAATAATTTATTTTTCAATTTATGAATTATGAATTATGAATTGATTATTATAAAATACTAATTAGTAATTATTGAGGTAATTATTTATTTATTTATCTACTTAATTATATAATTTACAAAATTAAATAAGAGGACAAAAGATATGAAATAAATGTTTTAGTTTCAACTTCAATTTTTATCCCAAATGTTTTGTCTTCCACTTCCATTTTGAGAATTATATAAGGAGGAGGCTTTGGCCTACACTTGCATATAAAAAAAACACATGTCGATTGGGATGAGCCAATCAAAAGAGTTTAACTAGACTTTTAAAAGGGTTTAACCCCAAAGGTTAAACCTAAATATATATATATATATATTTCCTACTTCCCTAACCTACCTAACTACTTACCTACCTAGCTAGTTCCACTTACCTACTTAAATATTGATTTTTAATTTATTTTGACCAAAATTAAAAAATGCCACATGGCATATTGGTATTATGTTATGTGCCACAATCTAAAACCATTTACATTAGATGATGAGGATCCGTTATCTATAATTCTTAAAACATTTTTTCTTGAAACATTTTTCATTTGTCACATGATGTCATTATATAAATTGCTGATTTTTATGGTAATATACACATGGCATATAATAATATATAGATGGTGAAGTATTTGTTCACCATTGACCTCATTCATGCTTGGACTAGCGTCTTACGCAACTTGTTTATTGCAACTAGGCAATTTTGTATGAAATGTCTTTTGTAACTAGAATATAGTTGTTGTTTCTCCAATTTTCCTCTAAATTTCTAAGGTTTTACTAAAGGGAAAAAGCCAAAAGGTTAGGGGCAGATAGGCCCATTAATTAAATGAAAAAATCACAGAACAAACTTGGTTATCGGGCGGTAACATGGCAAGTAGGCCCACCACACCGGTCAACACCAAAAATGTCACAAGGGTCCAAAACAATAGAAGTAAACCAAGAGCCATCGTAGACAACAAAAATCATAAGCAACAAAAAGCACTAGGGGAAAACTCATAGGTAAATTATGAAAGGAAACCAAAACAAAACCATGAGAGAAGAGGTCCAAACCAAGGCTTAAAGGCAAAAACACAAAGCACAAAGAAAAGGTCATAAAAAAACTAATGAAGATCATAAGTAAAGAGGTTTGGGTGAGGCACAAAGTGCCACCTAATGTTATCTTCATTTAAATGAGCAAACACATGACCAATTGTCGATTCTTTGCTAAACGGAGAGTCCATCTTTGCTTGTTTATGTAGGTCCCATGTAGACTTCTGCACATGAAACGTGGACCAATTTGCCATGCCAAGCTACATCATAGCAGTCAAAACATTTTGGAAAAAACTTCTTAGAAAAGTACCATCTTTCAAAATGCATGTGACATCACTCTTTCTAAACAATGAACAAGAGCACAGATCGGAACGTCTCAAGGGGCTGAAAAGGGTATGTATAACCTCCAAGATGAAAAAAACAATCTTTCATGGCCACCCCAAAACTATCGTAAAAAATATCTCCTAAAAGAAATTGAGGCCAAGAAAGAACTTGTGAACTACAAAAAGGACGTGTACAAAATGATGTGTCATTACAAAAACAATGTGGTCATACAATTATTTTACAATGATTAAAAAATGACTAGTAGTAATTTAATATGAGTATAAACAAACATAATAAACTACAACATGTAAAGAATTTATTTTGATTAATAATCATGAAATAATATTTAATATTTAATAATTGATATGAAATAATCAATCATTGCTATTTATTTTTACTGATTTATAAATAAATAAATATGATTATAATCATTATATAATATTTTAATAAAAAATTAAAACATATATATTTTTATCAAAATATTTTTCATTAATAAAAAAGACAATAAAAAAAGTCCAATGAAAGAAACCAACCAAGAAGACCGCCAAAAAGACCAAATCAAAATGGTCAAGTCTAAAATGACTTGTCCAAGATGGCACCTTGGTCAAGTCAAATAAAGGCCATTTGGGGTACATTTTGACCAATTTCCCCAAGGTGAAAGCACAATTAGGTTATAATACAATAGACATCAACGGGAATCACACACATGGATGAATTTTTTAAAAAGTGAACGTGCCATGTTGGACTTTTGAAATTACAACATTGTTTTCCACATAGACATATTTGACATGTGGACTCAAAAAGAGTAATGAAATAGTGAAAATTGCTTTTATAAAAAATAGGAAAATGTTAAATAAAGTGTTTAAGAGTGATGTGCATTGAAATTTTTTCAATAGAAGAATTAAAATTTTGAGCTTCAATATTGTCTCATTTGAATCATTGGGAATCCATATGTCATGGAAAACATCAAAATTTTAAATGGTTTTTTAAACAAAACACATGAATAGAAATAGATACAAAATTGCCTATCACTATTTTTGGATGAAACATAGCCAAAATGTAGGTTTGATGGATTGTTCAAGCTCCCAAGTCCATTCCAACTTTGTGCCAAAAATGGGCACTTGCCTAATCAATTCAACTTGGTGTGATGTCATACTAATTAAATGATGTCATAAAGGTATCACTTTTTTGAACTAGGTTAGGTTTAGGTTTTAGCGCTCAAGCATTTGCCCATTTGTCGCAAGTTTAGGGTTTAGTGTTCGAACATTCATTCATTACTGCAAGTTTAAGGTTCTAAGGTTTTTTTTTTTGTTTTACATTGTTTCTGGTCACATGTAGTGGCATTGCTTTTTTTATGTTCGAGTTCCACTTGACGTTAATTTTACAAGCACACTACATTTACAACAAATCTTATGTCCATTTTGTAACTTATTTGACCACTCACCAAGCATTTTGTCGTTTCCTTTTTTGTATCATCATAACAATGTGAATTGAAGCCTTTGTTTTTGCAAATTCAAGGATAAGATTTCTCACCTAGGAAAACAGTGGGTTCCAAACAAAATTAGGAATGAAGAAAGGGGATCATTGAACTAGGTTTTGCTAAGAGGGCAAGATGTGCATTAGAGCCTGAAGTTGTTACATTGCAACCTAAACTTGTTGCTTTCCACTAAAAAGTTGTTTTGTGACATGTAAGTGATGATAGAAGTGTAACAAGGAAGGTTGCCCGAAATGTGCAACAAGCAAATTGCCATGGGAAAAAGAAAGAACAAGAATTACACGGGTAATTTATGTTGTATGCATTTGATGACGCTGAGTAGGTGATGCCATATAGAGATTTATGAAGGATGGCACTTCAAATAGTTGACTAAATTCTCATTACTTTGCATCCTTGTCTTGGGCCAAAATGCATTAGAGAGGCAATGGAAAAGGTTTTGTCACACCCAAGGTTGAGCCATTGCCTTCCCAATTCTATTTTGCTTGCACATCTTGCTAAAGCACAACAAGAGGTTTTGTCAGGTTTGAATATGTCTATAGATGCAAACAAGTTGGTGCAATCTAACATGTCATTGGTGAACGATAATATTTTGTTGATTGCAATTAGATTTAATGTCAGCAAGGGAAACATTAAAAAATGTTGCAAAACTTCTTGGAATACATCCAAGACTAATAAGAGCTTCCAAGTTTCGATAGTAATTAGCTAACAAGGAGGGGAAGGAATTGTGGAATTAAAGGTGTGGAAGGTGTGGGTTGATGTAGTATTCACACAAGTTCACAATTGTGTTATTTCTTGGTGGATTACTCAAACCAGGGTGAGCCCAAATAAAAAGGATGTCACACGATTATGGGTTGGCCCTAATCAATAGAAAATGAAGCCAACCCATTATTTAATGGAAACCCAAGTGCTTGGTAGTTTTCTTTCTAAAATTTTATGGTTCAATTGTAACTTATCAATATCTACAAAAGCTAATGCCCATTGTTGAAATTTTAGATTGCACATGAAAGACTCGATTGGTGGATTGTTTGATAATCTTGATCTTTACATAAGTTGTGTAATTTGAATTTGTGAGTTGCAATGGTGATAGAAACTCCATGAGTTGTTTTATTGTTACAGTTCAAATTTGAAGTTACATGAAGGGTGTAGTCACAATCAAATGAGCCAAAAAGGACGTCTAGTGACCAAAAAAACTACATTTTTTGTCTATGTGGTGCCATTTGAATGTCATGACAATTATGGGAAGTAGTGCTTATTTTTAAATATGAATGATGAGGAGTCTAAATCAAATTGTCAAATTTTTAATTTCATGTTTTGTTTAGTATTTTAGACTTTTGAACTTGAATTTTTTAAGATCCAAGAAAAGAGTCAATTGTAAAGGGGTCCTTAATTTTCACAATACAAAATTTCTTACACTCATTTTTTTTGGAGTAATGGGGAAATATGAAACACATCTAAAAAACATTCATATTGTAAGAAATGTGTAGCATCTTTTTTAATGGAAATTTAGAGCTTGCTGAAGTTCAAGAATCTTTTGCCATGTGTAGATGTGGTGCAATAACATGTTGTTTGTAGCAAAAATTTCCTATTTTGTTGTAAGAAAATGAATCATGAAGTTTTCAATGTGTTTTGATGTGATTTGACACGTTATTACATCCACTTCAAATATATGTGCATTTAAAAAATTTAAAAATTTGTCAAAAACAATTAGTGCAAAATTGGTGAAGTAATTTGGGCAATGTCCAAGCTAGTTTAGACCAATTTGCAACAAGTCCCACACAAAAATTCAATATATTTTTCATGCCCCACTAAATCAAATGCAACTAGGTCCAATTTGGAGCAACCAACAAATAATTAAACACACTTCATTCTCCAAATGATGAATTTGTTATGAAGATTGTTTCGTTTTTTCTTCATCCATCATCCTAAAATGGCATCATCACCATGCATTGGCATCTAATTGTCTAAGAGGTTACTCATTTTGAAAACATGTATGTTTCCTTCGCATGATGATTGAGGCGCATGTGTTTGCAAAGAAATGCTTGTTAGGTGTGACCGTGTGTGCATTGTATATTGAAACTTTCCTCATATCATTTGTTACACATCATTGAACATCATGCTTGGTAAAAGTGAATGTGTGCAACAGGGAGCATTTGTCTTTGTTGGTCTTGACATCAAGTTTTAAGATGGACGCTGGAGATGGACGATTAGGAATGGCAAACGTCATGTGCATTTGAATTTAGGAAAGTTGTCATTGAAGGAAGCTAAAGCCCATGTTGAGCTTGTCTGCTAAAGCTCCAAAACATACAAATGCTTCAGCTTTTGGCATTTACTTTCATATTTTCTTCTTAGATGTAACATGCTTAGAAGTCTTGTTACCCTCACCACTACCCCCCCAAAACACATATAACACAATGCTTTCCAACAAGAAGGTTGAGATGGGAGGAAGTTTTGGATCTATCCACCATCATGAAACTTTTGAGGTGCATGAAATTGTGAGACCGCACTAGAATGAACAAGATGAAAGGTGCAAAATGTTTTAGATCTTTGCATGATATAAATCTATTTTAGGAAAAATTTGGAACTGTGGGATTGATCGAGTTGGGTATGAATGTTGTAGCACTGCACAAAAGGGTTTGTTTGGGTGGCCATTTCAAATATTATTCCAACATCTATCACAAAGGAATTGCCATTGCAACAAGACATACAACCTTTTTAACAAAGAATAGTATTTGGTCTTACTTTCAAACTCTTCATTTATAAAAGTTTTAAAATTTGGCTATCTTCTAGGTAGAACTTTGCAAACTTGGCCCACAACCTTGTGATCCTTGTTTCATGTTTAGGTAGTAGCCGTTGGCATAATCAATACATGTGTACAATATAGTAACATGGCAACAACTTTGGGAGTTGGAAACTTCATCTCCATTTTTTAACATGATATTGGACGATGGAGTTATTGCATTGAAAGGTTTATTATAGTAACATGGTAGCAAGTTTGGGAGTTGGAAACTTCATCTCCACTTTTGAACATGATATTAGATGAAAAATTTACAACATTGAAATATTTACATTCTAATCCTCATTTTTCAAATGATGCAAGTTATTGTGCAAGAATTCATTATGCCCATGGTAGACATTACTTGTGTATTCTAGTAGTAATCAGTGGAGGCAAATTTTGAACTAATATTTCCAACTTCTTCAAGCTTGGATGTATATTTTGTGTAATTAATTGCAAGGAAAAGGACATGATTTATACATGTTGGTTATGATAGTGGTAATAACGAAGCAATTGATTACATGTTTTCTACTCTTGGATCTTCTCTTGTTTTGATGTTGTTACAACATTAGCAATTGTAGAACATTTTGAAAAATATTTCAAATTTATGTAAACAATGGAGATTATTGGGTTCTAGTATTGAATTTTATAGGACCTTGGTTTAGTGTTATTTTCAAAATATAAATGGTTGTGAAGTTCATTACACGAGTCATCATGCCAGAGTTTAGAGTATTACTTAGATTAGGTATAGAAGTGGACAGGGATTGTGCATAGGTTGATTGGGGCAAATGAAGGTTTATCACTTGGGAGTTGTATAAATTTAGGTATACATGAATTTGCTCCTAAATAAGAATTTGTGGAATAGATTCAACATTATTCATTCTCTTTTGTGAACTTAATTGGTCATTTGTGCTTATGGATGTAGTTTGCATTCAATATTATGGTCAAATGTGAATCTAAGGAGATTGAATTGGACACAAAAAGAAGCTAGTTGCACATTACAATCTAGTTTCAAATTACATTTGCCTTCTCTTTCTTTGGAACTACAATGCAATTTTATAGACCTAACTAGCTAGTTATGCAATTTGTGGATGGTAGTCCACTATAGTGCATGAAAGAGGACTTTAGGGTCCATGATAATGGACTTTGTGGGACCCATGAGAGTGGATTGTAGTTCACAAAAGAGGACTAATGAGGTTAATTAAAGTGGATTGGACTCCATTTCAAGGACTCATGAGGCTAACTAGGACACACATTAACTATGCTAATTATTATGTTATGTATATAGTACATTTCCTACTATACAAAAAGTCTAGAATTTATTCAGATATGTGAGATATATGGCTAACAAAAGAAAAGACATTATTTCAAGTATTGATTATTTTCAAGTTGTTAGAATTTTCCAAAAGGAAAAATGCTTAGTTCCAAACTCATAGCCCCTTGGAGAATTTTGTTGTCTTAGTGTTTTCCTTAAAGCCTCAATTTTGGAAACCTTCGCTACATAGTCACTCATCCCATCATAACTACTATTATTATTGCCTAGTCTATTCATACTCACATAATGCTTGCACATTATGAACAATAGTTTCAATCATGAAAATCACTTATTATCAATTTAAACTAGCCTATTAAAAGCAACTAGAAACAATAGTTTTAGAGAGCAGATGAAACATGAACTTAACACAAACAACTACACATCTTATTGAAGATGTAACACCCAATAACTTAAAAAACCTACAACTTTTTTCATATAATGTTCATCAAAAGGGATTCAACCATTTTTTGGTTTAAATTACAACCAAATGCAATAATGTGATTCAATGACATTGGAAAAAAAAACTTTATAAACACACTTACCTCAGACACATTTGGACATGAACAATTGTCCTAGTTATAGCTTAATCAACCAAAGAAAATGAAACAAATAAGAATGAAAGAACATGATCCTTGTGATTATCAATCACAAATTTGGATTACACCATCACTTTCATATATTGCTTGCTAGTATATAGAGTTATCACTCCCCCACTGACTTGACTAGCACTGGACATTCATAGTAGAGAAAGTATCCCATAATATGCTCCCTTTAGGACAAAAAATTGTAGAAAAACTTGCATATTGTCACCTTTCTAGAAATAACATGAAGACTTGGTCAAGATATCAGTTGGCATTTTGAAAGAAACAATCCTATGAAAGCCACATTTCTAGGTTCTCTAAGAAGATTCAAACCATATTACATAAACAATAGTACTGCAAATGTCTCTCTCATTATGTGAAAGCAAGCAAGAAAGGATTGATGGCAAACACATAATCTATACCCATGAAAAACCACTAACTTGCAAATAACATACAAAAAAAAGAATGTAACATATTAGTGTTTGCCAAGAAATGAAACCCTTTTTGCAAATGTCTTGCCTTTACATTTGATAGTCTCGTGGGGCAAAATTGCAAGGCATAAACAAAACTCAAAATTGAATTCTTGTGGATGTACAACAATAGGAGGAGATTTTTCATCACAACAAAAACAACAACAATTGCTTCCAAGATAAACCTTACCCTTGAATATCAACACGAGAGTTGGTGCACTCATAGCTCAAGGAGTAGTAGAAGTAAAGATGTGTTGTTAAATGATTGAGTGTGCATCAATTGAACTGTTGCAACTTAGCCTTCTTGAATTATCCTATCCAAAATCAAGTATTGGGACAAAATGGTTCTAAATAGACTTGATATTAATAATTAGGATAATTCCATTAATGTAGGAATTTCAAAGTTGGTATTCCACTATGATTACAAACTGATCCTACTATTCTAGTCACCAACTAAACAACCTATGTAAGCTTATGAAATAATTAGGAAAAGACAAAAACAACATGCGAAAGTGGGTGAAGAGACAAACATCCACTAGGTGCTTCTAATCACTCAAGAAAATGATGACCAACAAGTATGAGAAGCTCTCTGGTTTAGGCAAAATTGATTGCATGTATGAAGGTTGTGACTATGCCATGAATGGAGTATTCACTTTCCTGCTTACCTCGCCTAATTCAACCTAAGAAATTTCAAACAATCATATAACTATTGCCATGACACCTTGTAAAGTCATTTTTCCCTTTCAATACACATGAAGCAAATTTGTTGCCATACTTTAGCCTCAAGGCCAGGATGCTCCAAGATTTGGTACCCAATTTCCATACCCATAAGACAACATATTGTATACAACACAACTACCTTAATTGCTATCATTTAGTAACTTGGAGCATCATAACACACGTTCCTACAAAAACTTGAAACTCTATTTGAATAGGGACCATGGTCCATGATTTTTTTACCATCCAATAGATATGAGTTCAATTGTGCCAATCATAATTACTTATGGTTGTTTTAGAAACCTTTTAACTTTATTACGTGCACATCAAAACATAATGGTGAACACTCAAAACATTGGCAATTCAATATTGAAAAAAAATAAAAAATCAAACTTGATCTTAGAATGTAATGCAAGCTCAATGTACTCAATTTTTTAATTTCTTGTAAAACATTTGACAATGAATATCCAACAAATTAAGATGTAGCAAATTATAGATTACCACAAAAAAAGGGTGAAGGAAAATATAATTAGGTGGTCCAACATCTATGCCATGGTTGCACTAGACAATTAACTAGGGTCTAAAACATACTTAAATAGTGTAGTGTAACACATTAAACAGGACAATACATATAAGCCGTGGTTTCATTGCCCTTGAACAAATTGCATTAAAAAATCCCAATAATGTGTAAGCACATGCTATTAAGCATGCCTAATCATGAACAATGTTACCATGCACCCTTGAAGCAAAAAAATTAGAAAACTTTATGATTGCACACAAATGTGTTCTTGAGGGAACAACATTAACTAAAATCCTTACATTGCAAAATCATAATTTAAAGAACATGCCTACAACAATTGCATGAATTTGAACACCAAAAATAACATATGAAATTCACCTTCATTGCTTTCTTTACACACAAAATGATTTTCCAAAAATATACCCATAGACTTCTCCAATATGCCATTTGGCTAACATCCTCACCTTATCACCAATTAAAACTTATTATCTGATAAAAAGCTTTTGTACACCTAGCCCCAAAATTAAATGCACCCAAGTTAAAACAAGTAAATAGTTCTACATATATGTAAAATTACACAAAACAAACATATTTCAAAAGTTAGGAAAAAAAAAGGTAGGTCCCAAATCATCATTTGTGCTTACCATGACATTTTTGACCTTTTCCAAGACCCTTATCAATGGCTTGAGCTATCCTAACAACCTACATTGTAGCCTTTATTGTAAAAACACGCTTAACCACAGGTTTAACAACCTTATTTCCATGTTTTGAAGCTTTTGGTTCTTTGTTACTAGAATTTGGTAGATTTGATATGGGATGTTCGTTTGTAGTTTGGTTTGCCTCTTCTTTATTTGTATCTATCTCCTCCATTGAGGCAAGCCCTTTTACATCACCTTCTATTGCATGGTTTTCATAAAGCTCAAGAAAGTTACCAAGTTTTTCAAATGCCATCACCTTTTTGTTTGAACCTTTTGGGGCCATTTGAACCTCTACAACCACAATTGGTACATCCACGACTATACTAAGGGAGATGGAGGTGGATGTGAGCCATAGCTTGGCCTTCCAACAGGTGCACATTCTAATGATGACACCTCACCATCACATTGTTGATTAATTGCACGTTGCGAGTTTGGTGCTAACTAATGAACATTCCCAACACTGGGACTAACATGATTTTGTCATAAGTGTGGAATGGAGAAGCTTATGCTTGTCTCTAAAAGGGTTTTTGACAGATCTACAATTGGCAATCAAGAAACATCACCCGAAATATAATTAATATCAATTAGTTTGTGATTATCAAAGTATATCACAAGGAACAACTTGAGGTCCTTCAAACCATCTAGTCCATGGCATCTATGTATGATTTTTTGTTATCCACAAAATATCCATGTAGTTGGTTATACTACATGTTCCAAATTTGCATGAACATCAAATAAATCCACTTCATGGATTTTGCAAAACTTAAGTCCACAATTTCCATGAAACTTTTGAAAATAGTGGAATACGAGTACACACATGGTGGGTGGAATACACAAATGTACACTATGCATGGACAAAGTGGAGAATTGATGGACTTGAACTCCATCAAAGTAATCATATACAAAACTAGATTTAAGTTTGAAGTGGACGTTGAGTACACAAATATGCCTATGCTAAGTATTTTGAATCCAAAAAATCCACTACTAAGAACTACAATTGATTTGATTGTACACAAAGTTCACAATTACACAACATGAATTTAATCAAAGTGGGAAATGATGGACTTGAATTCCATCAAAGTACTCACATACAAATTAGGACTTGAACCATGCATTAGTCAAAGTACACAAATTCTTCATGGTTAACTATGATGAGTCCAAATAATCCACTTAAAAGAACTCTTATGGATTGGATAGATTCTAAGCCCATAAAAACTGAAATTGCAATCCACAAAAATCTCTACACCAACCTATAGAGTACAAAATAAAATCACATTAGATTTAAAATTTGAACACGAAGTTCATAAAAATATATATGGCTCCCAAATGCTCTTGCAACTTTTCATTCTAATAGAATCAAATTCCATGTATTATATTGTAGAAATTTGACCACCCTAAACCGCATCATGAAGTCCCATAGTACAACCCTTCTATGAACATATGGATCTCAAGTTAAAAGCACACTACTAAACCCTAACTATCCACATGCATTCTAGAAGCACATGGATGTTTTGTGCACATAGCTCTATCTTATTTCCTTTTTAAATAACTAGTACATTGAAGTCTAAATCTACATAAATTACACAAAAAAATCAAGATCTACATTTTTTGAACAAACACAAAGAGAACAAAAAATACAAAATGAAACAAGAACTTGTGATTTGAAGGGAAATTACTTCCTATGTTCATTTTGTTGTGCTTCAAATCATCATAATATTGATGATTATTTTCTCGCTTTCTATGCACCTTGACTTTCCACCTTCTCATTTAGTTTCGAAATCCTAAAACCTTGCCACCAATTTGGATGCATCTCTTGCTTGTAATCCTTCACCAAACACTTGGTGGAAATAGAAAACGTGCCATAGCACACCATGAGTGATATGTATGTGCAAGAAGCTAACTAACAATCCCATACATGTGGGAACTTCCTAGCACAAAAATGCACATGATGTGATAATCACAAAAAAAATTGAACACTCCTCATGTAGGTTGTTTGAATCCAAGCAAATTCTAAGAGAGAAAAGAGGTTTAGGGTGGAGAAGAAAACCCTTTTTTTTATGCCCAATCGCCTTGCTATGTGCTTCTAAGGCACACGATTGCCATTCCAAGTTTTCAAATTTATCTCTTCCTTGTTGAACTTCTTTACCTATTGTCAAAGACTTTTCCAAGGCAAACATGTATTAAGCTTCGCCTTTGACAATTCGCTCTTTAAATGCATCACATTTTTTTTTGCCTGTTTGTTTTCTTGGGAGTTTAAAACTCTTCAGATTCAAATTTTTTTAGGGTTACCAATAATTCAGAGGTTTTGGTCTTTAAAGCCCTAATTGCATCCCCCATGGGTGCACTTTTTGAATGTGCAACATTTGCACCTTCGACATTGAAGTTGTTGTCTTGGACAACGTCCCATTCAACTTTTTGCTTCTCAATTGCTGCCTTCAACTTTTGAACGTGAAATAATAACTTTGACAATGCTTCCTTTGCCACCTTCCAACTTTTCTACCTATCTTCCATTTGCATCTTATGAGTTAAGAGATCCTTGTCAACCTCAAGTTGCTTTTGCAGCAACTCATCTAGCATATAATTTTCCTTTGGCAATTGACTTCGAAAAGAAGCACAATATTCTAGCATTTGACTTGTGTCCATTATAAGGTCAAGTTCAATTGGAGCAACTACATCCTTGTTTGCAACCTTGTCTTCCACCGACTTTCTCGTTGAACAAAATTTTTTTTCTTCTTCCTCAAAATTGAAACCTTAAATTGAACCTAAAGAATTTCTTTTCATTAGTAATCTATGAACTTGTTATTTCCTCGTCCATGCTGCAAAAAAAGCCTAGTTCATGACAATCCCAACTTTCCTTTCATAAGCTATTCCCTAAGCCATGGCAAGTGGAATCAACCAAGATGTTGGCAACCATGTCTTCTAGTGAATAATCATCCAAAGGTTCTTTATGAGAGCTATAAGCTTGGGATCACCACATTCCATGTACTTGTACCCATTTTTGTTGCAAAGTGGACCAAAGAATGCTTTGAACTTAGGCTCTTCTAGATCTTTAAGAACCTTCAAACTTTTTGGGCATCAACCATGATTATTCAAGTTGTAAACCTTAACAAATTGTTGTGGACTAATGAACTCAACACCATGAGCTATTATTTGTGGAACTTTCCCATACAAAGGATCAACACTTGTAGACCTTTAAACTTCAACCCTCCTTCTTGTTTTACCTTGAACCTCTTGCCATTACCCAATCTATTAGGATTTTGACCCTATAACTACCCACTCAACTTGCTTCTACTTGCTTGAGACATACTTGTAAAATATCAAAAAGGTGAAAACACACTAAGGTGTAATACATAATCATGTCAAAACTTATTGGATTATCAATCATTGGCCATGGAACAAAACATAAATGAATAATATGTGAAAAGGATTCAAAAATATAATATTACATGTAATATGACCACATTGTATGAATTTCATGAATATATTTTGAGTTACCATAACATATTGGACTTTTGAAATGCCAAAAACCTTACATCACAATCCATATCATATAATTATGAATTTATTACATTTACTAAAATGCTTAATTGAGTGATTTTTTTTACATGGAGAGAAATGTGATGCCACTGATACAAAGGAAGACAATTTTGAAAGGTTTTGAAAACCATAAATTGAGATATATAATGAAATATGGAATTTTTTATAAAGGTTTTTTATTCATTTGAATTAATAATTCAACCTCTCATTTTATAAATGTAAATTTTGATGCAATTATCTACCATTGATCAAGTTTAGAAGTGAAAATAACTTGTTTAGCCTTGCCATATGACTTGTGTAATATAATGTATTATGCTATAAAGTAACATGGACTTTTACTTTAACACTAGTATGGACTCCACATATGCCGAAAAATACTCCACTTTAGTGTGCTTTCACCCCAAATAAGCAATCATGCAAAACACAAAATGTTTCTCCACAATTTACGATGAGTGTTATAAAAGAAATTAATCATGATGGTAAAATCAAGAAGAGAAGTGTGATAGAAATGACGCAAAGTTTTAGCACACACAATACTTGTGTGTAGTGTAAACTCTAGAAACATAGGCCCACTTTTGAAAAAAAACCCACCTTTGTATCAAAGGGACTAGCTTTGGAAATTGTTTAAATGAACATATTAATTATCCTATCATAGGCAATTTATATTTTAAAAAAAAGGTTAGTCCATCCAAAAAGTGGATTCTCAAATGCCAAATTTCAACCACCTAACCATGCTTTTACCCCTGGGTAATAAAAAAACTTTGTTTTCTTATGGTGTTGTTTTGAAAAACACCTATTTGTTTTGTAATGCTTTGGATGTTAAGGGTAATCATATGTTTGCTAGTGCTATCAATGCTTGTGATAAACACCTCTTTCATTTGTACTATTTTGGATGCTAATCAACATTAGTTTTGTGGTTTATTGTGCTTTGGCAAAAACTTAATTAAAACACTAATCAATTTTTATAGTGCTTTCAGTGCACCATAATGCTTGTGGTGATTGTGAAAACAATGGACTACAATTTGCAACACGAATTTGGGAGCTTAATAAGAGCAATTGTTTGATACATGCATACAATTGTCTAGTTATAATTTTGAAATGTTTAGGCATATTTGAAGCAAGGACCATTGAACTTGTTTTTTCCTTCCATACATTAGGGTGCAAGCAAGGTAAAGTAGATAGCTCATTATTTTGTGTCAAAAACAATTTACAAGTAGCCATGAACTTTTTTTAATGTATTGAAAGTAAAAATTCTATTTTGTACAATAATTAATATGACAATAATATTTCGTTTTATATTTAAAATGTTGAAAAATCTCATCTTGAAAGTAGAATGAAGTCGAATTTTTAAAAATGTTTCTACTTGTAAATGAAATATTGATTTAAAAAAAAAATTCAAGTTAATGGGGCCATAAAAAAATGAAAGTATTGTCAAATTATACATGTTATAATCATAATATATCAAAATTTTAACTAAAGTAGGTTTGAGCACCATTTTGACCTTATTAGTTTCAAATGTACTTTCAACCGGGTGTCAACAACGTAAAGTAAAGAAAAAAAGTAATTTGCCCAAAATGCAATTAAAAAATGGATTTTTAAAAAATATGGATGCAAGAAAGTAAATTAAAAATATTTTGAAGTAGAAATATAAAACGACAAGTCACTACATTAGTTTATGGAAAGTTGGATACAAAGTTTGAACAACTTTTGTATCATAAAAATAAGTTGAAAGTATGTTTGAAACTAATTGGGTCAAAATGATGTTCAAACCTACTTCATATTAAAAATATAACATATTATGATTATAACATCCATAATTTGATAATACATAAGTATCTTTTAGGGTTTCACTAAGTTGAAATTTCTAGAAAAATCAATATTTCATCTATATGTAACCCATTTGGGTGCAAGTATGTAGATAGGAGCCAACATGATTACTTTACAAAAGGACTATGAGTCATTTTTAGTCTTTTTTCACTTTTCATATGAAATAATTATTGAATGAAATATTTTGCAACTTGTTATTAAAAACACATATAGTTGCCCCAATAGATAACATGTTTTTTTGTTCATCATTGTTGAATAAGTATGAAATTTTCAACGTGTGTAAATTCTGTTAGATTCTACATTTCATCTTGAAAATTTATCATAATTTTGAATCATACCAAAATATGTTAAGTACTTTAGGTTTCTTTTTTAATATCATAAAATACAACTTTGTTTTGTGTGTTATGCACATTACACCCCATTTACATGTGGTAAAGGACTCGTGAAAATTAATTTTTTTGAAAAATAATTTGAATTTTTAAAATTTTAAAATTCCATGTTTTTAAAATTGTGAATGTTTTTTGAACTCAAGTAGTAAGTTATCATTTAAATTTTTTTACCATCAAAACTATGTTATTACAATAGTCCTTTACCTAGTCCTTTGTGAAATTAACCACATCTAATGTAGCACCTATTCAAGTTCAAATGTCCTTTTTAAAAACCAAAACCTAAAATTTAATTTGAATTCTTCAACTTTCACATTAATCATTTAGCACAACTTGGAATGATTAACATAATTTTAAAATGTCAAGAAAAAAAAACATATGTAAAAAGGTTCATAGTTTTCGCCACTATTCAACATGGTTTTTGGCTTCTATTTCTATACTCTCACCCATTTTGTAAGATCAAACATTTTGTGCAAGTAGGATTTAGAAAAAAAAATCTATTTAATTTTACTTTCAAGATGGGGTTTTCCAACATTTTAAATATAAAATGAAAGATTATCATCATGTTAATTATTGTACAATTTTATTTTATTTACTTTCAATAATAAATTAGAACTTTTGTAATTTTGAATTAATTTTCTTGTATCCATGTAGAAAACTATTTCATTTCTTAATTGGATTTTGGGTGGACTTTTTTTTTTGGTTTACTTTGCCTTATCAATACCCATTATGAGTTTGTTTGAATTTTGAATCTGTCATTATGGTTCTTACATGTAGGTAACATACAAAACTCAACCATACTCAATATGGGTCAACTGGTTCCACCTACCTATGAAGCCAAAAACTAAGCCTTGGAACACTTAGTAATAGCCTAGTGGGCTTCCAATCTTGCAATAAAGAAGTAATTAACACACCACCTTCCTTTCCTAAAGTCCATGATGAGGTTAATTCACCATTGAAAGCACAAGTTATAAGTGTTATAGCCCTAAACCCTAAACTTTAAAGGCTTCCACAACCCACAATGGTAAGGTTCCCACTTGATGTAATATGTTTGCATGCCACAAGTTTCTAGTAAGAACATTATAATTTGTACATCACATTAACAATATTTTGTTTCTTTTGGAGATTTTTATAATTTGCATTAAAAATGTGAACTTTTTAATGATCTATATTTGTAGCTATGCTTGCAACTACTATTCATAACTTTTTTTGTTAGCCATAACATTTTGATCCACATTATGTGCATGCAAATGTGCCAAATTCAATGTTATAGACAAACAACATGGGGCCAAATGTTGGAGTTCAACTTACAAAGGAGGTGGAAAAATACATTGTGCTAGTGATACCATGCACTACAGATCTAGTGTTGCATACAAAACCATTATTTCATAATTTGGATATAAGTTTTAATAGTCCAATGGAGGTGGTGGCCATAGGTTAGTAGGTGATTCTCTTAATGTAATTAGAAATTGTATTATGGACATTTTGATTATCATTTGCAAACGTAGCCCACTATATATAGATTTTTCAACACTATGCCCTACAACTAGAATTCATAGACCACTCAAGTACAACTATGTTGCAACTACATCCTCCAAAGTGCAACTCCTATACAACTACACTTTATAAATACGGTAATTTAAAAAATAAATTTCCACATCATAAAATAAGCTAGTTGTATGGTAGTTGCACCATAGGTCATAGAATAATTTATACGCACTATATTTACACATGTAATCAATTACGTTTAACTTTTTGAGGAGTTGCATTATAGTAATGGGCAACTAAGTTAAGATTCATAAAAACAAGCTACACATTGAACAACTTTTCTACAACTAATGTACAATTTTCAAATGTGCAATTACGCCATCTATCCAAATTCCCACCATGTATGAGGTGTAAGCTTTTTAATTGGTTTTCAACTATGAAGTTTGTTCATGCAACTAGTTGGCCACTACGTTACCATTAAGTGACCACTATTGTACTATTAGTTGCCCATTACTGTGCCAAAACTATTCCACTACATGGCCACACAAATGTCACTAATTGTTACATATACATGTGCCATCATAGGGCCACATTATTGACATTATTTTCCAATTGGATGGTCGTTACTATGCCATTACTTGACCATTAATAAAATATTACTAATTCATTATCCATATAAAATGTGAATTTGTAAACCTCAAATTGGATCCCAATGTTACATAAACTAAATTTAAAATATTTACATTCAAGGTACATCAAAATATTCAATCTTATACACCTAGAATTCTTCTAAGTTACATGAGTAAGTGCAAAATTGATAATAGTTGATTCTTTTATGAATAGCTCCTTGGCATCCACAAGGGTTACATCTTGTGGCATATTTAATATATACTATTTAAGAATAATTTACTAAATAATAAATATTAATTTATGGATTTTTAAATTTTAATTACTATGAATTAAAAATTATATTAAATTATTACCCCTTAGTTTAAATTACTCAATCTAATTCAAATAATTTGTGAAATTCATTAATTTAGAATTTTTTTTTTTCATAATTCAGTAAATAAATAATTGTGAAATATTTTAATAAATATCGTATTCCTATTTTTTGTGATTGGTGTTCAATTGTTGTTTGAATAAGATTTTGTAGTTACAAGTCAATTGTGATTAGGGTGCAACTAAAAAGTTTAACCCTAAAGGCAAAACACAAAACAAAACTATGAAATTTATTTGGCTAGCTTTTAATTCACCTACCCTTCTAATATTCTATCTTCCTACCTCCCTACTTGCCTACCTAAATAAGTAGGTCCTACTTTTCTTATGTAGGTAGGTAGGTTGGTATTTAAGAGCTACCAACTTACCTACCTATGGTTATGTACCGACCTATTTAGGTACTTATATATATATTTGTTATACCACATGGCAACTTTTGATTGTGCCACATGTCATAATCTAAGACCATCTAAAATGAATAATCATAATGGACTATGGATATCAATATTTTAAAAAAAATCACCAAAAAATCTTCATAATGCCATGTGTTAAAATTTGATGAATGTATGAAAAATGATGTCAGCATGACATTATGATTATAATCATAAGGGAATTGCATAGTAGTTGAAAAGGAATTGTTGTAATTAAGTTACAACTGAATTGCAATGAGTTTCAATGTATGTACGGTGAATTGTAACTCTTGCAACTCATGCAACTTGTTCAATAATACTCGTGGGTGAAAACATGGTCAAAGGAGCCAAGGTAAAATTCATTTTCCAAGGATTGCACAAGACACATGTCATTTATGTGTTGGTTTATAATTTATAATATCATATTTTGGATACCTAGTTTAACACTACAAGTTAGATATAAATATGTTTTGATTACAATTGATTTTATATCATATATATTATGCAATCATGCCTTCTATCACATAAATATGAATAACTTTTATTAAGGCCACATTTTCAAAATCCATAATTTTTAGGGTCAAAAACATGTTTGAACCAAATGTGCTCAAATCGGTTGTAAAAATAAAATTTATTAGTTCAAGTCCTTTTGCCCTTCTAATCATCAATGTTAAAATCCTCTCCAATTTTGAAAATGAATGGTGCACATTTGGTATAAAAAACGGATATTTGAAAAAAATAAAGATTGTCCACTTTCAAGGTTTGAGTGTTTTGAACATGTAAGAACATTTTTGATTTGTGTCAATCTTTGAGCATATAAAATTTGCAATTAATGAAAAATGTTCCAATTTTTTTTATGACAATCCAAATTATTATGTTTCCCTTGTGTTCTTTCAAACATACAAAATGCAATATTAAGGAGTTTCCACTTACTTGGGTGGCTCTTTTGATTGTGTTTTTACCTTCACAATGTAAAAATACGATGAGTTGTAAATGGTCATTGCAACTCAAAGACTAATTTGTAAGGCTAGTTATAGAATACCCTTTTTTCTAATGTTATTCAACTATTATCCAAATTACACACTAATCTTGTAACCCACGTATGGATTTTAAAGCCTATGGATTAGTTTCTTTTGTTTATTACAAGGATAGACAAGAATGAACAAGATAATGAAGGGGAAGTTAATGGTCCCATTTCCAATGGAAAGGTGTTTATTGTAGATGAGGTTTGTGGACAAAACTAAAATATTGATTTGCAAAAGTTTCCCCACAAGCAAAGGCTTTGAAAGAATGTTCAAAGTGTTCATTTGGGAAGCAAAAGGCTTTTCTTAATTACCACCAAAGAAAAAGGCTTCTAGTTTTGAGTTGTAAAAAAATGTAGTAACATTATCTACCATATTGGATTGTGAATAGGAAGAGGGAAACACCAAGGGCAAGGGCAAGGATTCATGGGCCCCAAAACCAAAGGAACCAAAGAAAAGTTGGGGCTTAGTTTTACAAAAACTTGTATCCACTAAGGTTCAAAGTAAGGACTAGGACAAGGGATTGTTAACTACACTATTCATAGCAATTTGAAACCTATATGAAGTTAAGAAAATTGGACTAGCCTGGAATAGATTTGGTCATGTTTAATTATTTTTGCAAAGGGTTGGTTTATGGCTACCTTACCCAATTCAACTTGACATCAATTGACTTGTTCCTAGTATTAAGGCAAACTTTTTGGAAAACAAGTTATTAATTTAACAACACATTTGAAATTTGTATTTTGTTTATGCACATCCACTTACATGTGTTCTGTTTCAAAAAAATGAGTTTAACATATATTAATCCTAATTTGAAGTAGCAGAGAATATATTTTGAAAAATTTAAACACATAATTACTTTAGTTATGAGAATGGTTTTGAAAAAAAAAATTCAATTGTTGCCTCAAGCAAGTATTCCCAAGTTTTGGATCTATTGGAAATTTTAAATCTAATTGAAATTTTCAACAAGACTTTCCAATATAACCTTGGGGTAGTTGACAAACCTTTCCAACATAAATTTTTTACATAACTTTGGTTGGGCAACAACCTTTCCAATAGACTTCAAAATTTTCCAACATAATTAATTCTGTTGGAAATTTTTCAAATAATAATTTCAAATAAATTCACTCAATTTTTTTCAATGTGAGAACATTCCAACAAATTCAAGTGTCACATTCTATTGGCACAAATTGTGTAAAATAATACATCACTAGCATAAAATAATTTTATACTTCAAAAAAAAATACATTTCTATTTTTTGGACATCATGATCAACATATTTGAATATCTACAATAAGCTCTAGCAATGACTACCACTACCTTGAGTGTGTCCTTCTATTTTTGTCCACCTATTGATAATAGATGAAGTTTAATCTTACCCAGATCTTGTGTATGATCTCCCATCATCCATGCTTCCTATATCAATCGTCAATTGTAACAAATGTTTTGTTATGATGATTGAACAATTGAAGGTGAAGTATCTTGCCTTCAACTATTATACATAATTTTTGCACTTCAAAACTATATAATATTTTGACATTCCATAAGTTGTACTTGAACAATTTCTTTGACTTGCCTTCTTTGGTAGGTTTGATATTGTTGTGTAGTCTCCCTCCATCAATCATAGCACGATGCTCCACAAATTTTTCCAACTTTCATGAATTGTTCACCTTTGATGTCATTAATAGTTTCAACCATTAGTACAATGGGTTTCAACAACCCAAAAAACAAAAAAGATTACATCTTAGTTTGAAGTTCAACAACTTAATCCAAAACATTAAATTTGTAAGATAGAAAGGATATTATTATTTGTTCTCAAACTCGATAACCAGTAGACAAAACAAAAACATTTCATGTATAAATTACTATATATACAAATGATGTCATTTCAAAACACTTGATGAACATTCAATGAACGTTTTTATTCATGAATAGAATAATTTTTTAGTCACGAGTTTTTTCAATGTCCATGCAAATACATGAAGCTCATTATCACATCTCCCATTTGGAATCCTATCAATGCAAGCAACACAAAAGAATGGAATGTTGCAACATTGAAGTAAAATGGGGTCTTTGTTGGGTATAAATTGTATTTAATGCATATTATAGTTGCCACTAATTGTTTCATAGTTGAATGGTTTGGACCTATCCACCTCACCAACCTTTACATCCCAAAATAAATTGTTAGTGTTTTTGCGTGTAGTTGGATGGGCAACATGGTATTTGTTATTTTTAGTTGTTAAGAACTTGACAATTTCGTTCACATTTTGCAGCTTGTGTCCTTGAGGTTTGATATGTTCCTTCTAGACTTTTCTTTTTAGTAAAACCCTGGCGCCATCCACCTCCCACTTCCCATGGCCCATTGTAGAAAAATTCCAAATCCTTTTACAACCATTTGGAAAGTCATTGGAAGTTGTCAAAGAAAGGTACTGAAAAACAAAGTACCAAATTCTTGTAGATTTGAATTGACCACTACATCTATTGGTCCAAACAAAATGATATTTTGGGGAACAACCTTGTTCTTTTAGATGACACCCATGCAACATGAAAGCATGTTGTACAAATAACGTGTCATGAACTGTGCCATGTAATACATAGTATAATAGGCAAGTAGATAGATAAATAATAGGCAAATTGGTGATATGTAGGTTTCAAGTTGGTAATAAGTAGGCTGGTAACATATATACATACATGAATAAGTAGGCAAATAATATGTAGGTTGCAAGTGGGTAAATAAATAAGTAAGTTGACACATGTTTTTATATTTTTTCATCTTGTACTTTGAATAATGCAAGTTGTGTGAGTTAACAATTCTTACATAGAATCCATATTGACTTACTTGCACTTCCATTGGCACTTTTTCACTTGATCCACAAGGTTAGGAACTAATAGTTTGGGTATAAGACAACAAAACATTAGATGCCATGATTCACATTTGTCAACTTCATTATAGTTCTTAAGACATTTGAAAAATTGATGAAGTTTATTGTAAAATGTGATTATGAAAATCAATTAAAAATCTTCTTTGAAAACCTATGTTTATGAAAGGTTCACAAAAGTTTTCAAGGCTTTGCATTTCAAACAAATATAAATGTAATATTTTTGAACGTGATCAACACTATAAAAGTAGATATATAACCTTTGTGATTATGGATCTAAGATAATCAAGTTATCTATAAAGTCACCCATTCTTTGAACTTTAATTTGACCCTTTATCCTTAGTTCATCCCTGAATGAATAGGTATTTGTAAAGTAGAAAAAAATTGAGAAAAAAATGTCAATATTGAGGATGAAGTTCATAAAATTTGAAGGTGGAGGCCAAAAAAAAACATAAAAAGACACAATTGTAGAAAGCAATGAAGGCACAATACACAACATCACATTTAAAGTTGAGCATGAAACTCCTTTCAACACAAAAACTAGTGATAAAATGAGTTTTAAGACCTGTTTTGTGGATGTGTATTTATTTTTGTCTCAATTTTTGACCTTAGCCCAATTTTGGGTTTCTAGTGCCCATTGTCCAGTGCTTTACAGATAACTACAATAAGTACGACATAAAATAATATTTTGTAAAATTTGTCAGTTCGTGCCTGGTAAACCCATTTTATGAAGAAAACTTTGTATGAAGTTTGGGGCTGAGTTTGTTTAACAACCAAGTATGTCAGAAGCGTGGACACTTTGAACGAGTCCAAAGGCTATGCGTTTGGACTGGTTCAAAACTCAAGTGCACCATGGTTTCGTACAAGTGGAAATTTTCCTTTCAGCACACATTAGGCAGTTTGGAATGGAAATCGGATGGTTAGTTTAGCTGGACGAATAAAGGACCAGGTTGCATGTCTCTAGTTTGGTGGGGTGCAAGAGGGGCGCAAGTGTCAGGTTGGGCCTCCCGACATTCACGGGTTAAAACTTAAGCTCTTTGCCCTCTCACTCACTTTGGACAGTGGACTGGTTCCAGCGCACGATGGGTTCGTACAGGTAGAGTTTTTTCTTTGAACACACATTGGGCCCATCAGACTCTAGATTGTATAGGTCCTACTGTTTAGGAGACTGTCACCGTCAAAAAGAATTTTACATTTTAGCCACTGTTGACTACAGTCAAGTAGAACTGGCCCTATGGGGATTGGGGGAGCTTTTTTCCTGCTTCTCTTGGAATTCGAGTTGCGGTTATTTTATTAAACCATTCCTTCTTTTTCACGTTATTAAGAGAGAAAGCCAAACCCTAAACCGTAAACTTGTAACTGGTTTGGGTGTCCTGGTTCTACTTTTGGTGTGGTCAGTACCACTTGTAATGTGTATGGACAGTGGAGAACATGCTTGCTTGTAAATGGTTTTGGTGTCCTGGTTCTACTTTTGGTTTAGTCAGTACCACTTGTAAGGCCAGAGTGAATTAACAGCCACCAATGCACCAGTTGGCCGTTCTGTCCACCGGATGGGTTGCGTTTTTTCATTCGGCGCCGGATGGGGCTCATCACAGTCGATTTCTTTTTGCTGCTGACCACTGT
>Ga0209208_10000917_pt1 | contig 40206 bp, 25 predicted proteins | sample S1TSphfallax_3_FD_187694 | JGI IMG/M metagenome (GOLD analysis project Ga0209208, IMG submission 187694) | Host-associated microbial communities from peat moss isolated from Minnesota, USA - S1T2_Fd - Sphagnum fallax MG (SPAdes) (version 2) | ecosystem: Host-associated > Plants > Peat moss >... | reverse complement strand
ACCATGTAAAGAATCAAGATGTCCATAAAATTTATACTATCAATCTAACTTACAATGTGCCAAAAAAAACAATATAAAGATGATAAACAAGTTTGCAAATATTTAGGGGTTTGATAAGTAACATGATTAATAATCTAATAAAATCGAAAGATTCCAGAAGAAAACTAATAAGCATTCAATTAGTTACAATACATTACTTAAAATAAATTCAATATTGAAGATAAATACTAATTGCATAACTAACATTTGTCCTTCTACTTGCAAAGCATCTTGGTGAATCCCAGCATCTACTACTAGCTTGGCAAATATCTTCAATACTTTCACAATTGATTCTCACCACCTTAAAAATCCCAAAAGTTCGTTTAACCATTGAAACATGGATTTTAAATGCCAAGATTACATTGTCATTGAAATTCAGAACTGAAGAACAAATTGACATAATATGGATGCAATCTACTTATACTTGAATTGGGAAGGGAGAGCAAATTGCTTCTCTACTCCTCTAGTTCCACATCAGGGATGTTGGATTGCAATAGCACATTCTTATTTATAGTGCAAGGCTTTTTCCATTTCTCAAATTGTGTTTCACTACAAAGACCATTCTCCATTACATGGTTGCAATAGCTTGCCCACATTTGTTATTCCTAATCGTATCCAAGTTTCCAAATAACACTAGAGAGATCAACAATTACAAGCAGCCCAAAACCCTCAGTTTTTGGTTTGCCCATGAACCGTATTAAGGCAGACCACAAAACAATTCTGGATTCATGGGGGAATTTATGGCAACCCATATTACCCTATTGCTGCAACTGTAGCTGTAGATCTCAGCATAGAGGGAAAAGGGTGTGACATCATCTGGACTCATATGCTCACTACTTGAAAGAGCTGATCTTAGCACAGGAGGGTGACCCAATAAGCAAAACCTAAATTGGGTTCCCAAAAATAACATCAAAAACTGACTAGGTTCCTGCTTTTCAGTTGACCATTTCAAAGGGGAAGAAGAAGGTGAAGCTTATGATGGATCTGTTGCAGCCTACAAAAACTGTCTACAAAGAAGAGTTTTTAATAGGGCTTTTGCAAAATAATTTTCTGCTTTTGATGATCTGTTGCAGGCTATAAAAGATATTTTACAAAATCAAAACCAAAAAAGCTTCTTACCAGATTTTTTTTCCACATAAATACTCAGTGTACTATGCCCAAACAAGTAAATAAACTCTGCAAAAGAAAGTTCAGGTTCACAAAAGGAAGCCTCTTTTTGGTGCAAATGGGAAGTTTGAGAAACATAAAGATCTCAAATAGCAGCTCATAAAGTGGACACACTTCTGTCCACAAACAGAGCCTCCATTAAAGCTTTATTTTTTTCTGTTTGTACAAAGTGCTCTGTCGTTCTTATGGACAGACAGAGAGTGTGATTGAGCCCCCTGAAAAAAAACAATGGGCATGAATTTGGCAGTAATAAATAATTTGTGCAGTGTGCTGATGAGTGCAGAAAATTTGATCTACTTTCTAAAGATTCTTCCTCAAAATTGGTGAACCAAATTTGCAATGGTTCTTGGGTCTACAATGGAATTCTCCCCAGTCCTACACAGTCCCCAAATCAGGGGTTTTGCATTTTCAAATAATGTGTTTTGTTTTGGGATATGTATCTCTGGATCCAGAGGTACTCAGAGTCAAATCATTTGTGATAGGTCTCTCAGAGAATCCACACTTGAAAGCTCCAAGAATTTCAACTCGAAACAAAGTTAGTTTCTGATTTTCCTCAGAGGAATTCAACTGGAAACTAAGTTAGTTCTGGATATGTTTTCAAAGAATTCAACTAAAAACTAAGTTGGTTTTAAATTTGCTTCAGAAGAATCCAACTCGAAACTAAGTAAGTTAGTTTCAGATTTTCTTCAGATTCTTCAGCTGCAAGTGCAGACGTCCAGCAACGGCAACAGCAGCCGCAGCTCTGAACTATGTCACCACCAGTTGTAATCCAGACTCGACCAGAATGCAGCAGTATCATCAGCAGCAGCAGGAGCAGCAGCTGAGAGTTCTGAGTCCAAGACTTGAGATTGTTCGAAATCGGGGAGAGGAGGCAGATCTAGGAAACGAACTTCTTCAAGATCAGGGAACATTCCCGCATCCCACATGTTGAAATCTTGTCCACTATTCTGCTCTTCCAGTGGTGATGATGGCGATGCGGATTCCCCTGTGCATTCGATGTCGTCGTCAAGCTTCTTCAGCAAAGCAGTAGAATCTGTTTTTTGTGCAAATGGTACAACAGATTCGCCTTGTGCCCTGGAGCTTTTCCCAAACATAGTTGAAGATACCTCGCCAGAAGTACCTGATGCTTGAGACTCTGCTTCATCATTTGCCGCAGGTGGATCATCAATGTGATCCAGCAGCTGTGCTCTAAGCGAGACAGCGACTGGTTTCGTCAACGACAACGGAGCGCACGGGTCCACTGCGGCCGCAGCAGCGGCAGCCGCAGCTTGAATGTCTTTGGGAGAAGATATCTTCGGGAGTGCGAGGGAAGGAGAATCAGGGAAATTCAATGGTGCTGACGGACCTCTCAAGCAGACGACAGCAGCATCGTATGCACGAGCCGCCATCTCTGCCGTAGGGAAGGAACCAAGCCAAATCCTGGACCTCTTGTTGGGTTCTCTGATCTCTGATACCCATTTCCCCCACTGCCTCATGCGTACTCCCCTGTAAGGCGACGATTTAGGACTCGCTGCCACAGCAACGCCATGATGCTTGCTGAATCCTCCTTCTCCTCCCTCCTTCTTCACAGACCCTAGCAGATTCGCCCCCCTACGCCTGCTGCTCGCTGCTGCTTGCGTCCTTTGCTTCTCGACCATCTACTAAGAATTTCAATCTCCAAAACTCACAAAAACCAGTCGCGCTTCAAATCTGCTCAAAACTCCCAACGCCAAGCTTTTTCACTCCGATTGAAAACCTAAAACCTCACGAATCGCAATCTCTCTGAGACAAGGGTAAAACAAAAATAAAAAATCAATGCTGTGGAATTCAATTCAAGAATCTGAATTCTTGAATTTTATATAGCAGACACTCTCAACAACCAAAACCCTCTCACTTGCTCGTCAAAATGCTCGTCAACAAAAGCCCTTCAATCCTTTCTTCTTTCCTTCCTTCCTTCAAGGGGCACCGCAAACGAAACTTTTCTCTTGAAATGAATTGCTGTGGAAATGAACTAGAGAAAGAGAGATCTAAAAAAAATTGATCAATCAATGCTAGTCGATTGCGCTTCTATAGTGTCCAAAAACATTAAAAAAACATTCTTCACCGAAGCTCCAGAAGAAGGTACTCCCAGATGGCGCTCTGTGAGCAGCCACACTCGCTGTTGCAAAACCGGAAGCTACTCGAGAGCAGCCGAAGCTACGCGAGAACTAGACCGCGCACACAGTTCAAGCCAGCGCACTGACGACAGCCGTCTTTATACTGTATCTATACGTCAAATACGTACTGTACAAGAATACGCGTACCGCCCTTAACCATGGTAGAGGTGTCGCCCCAGGGGAGCTTCCAAACATTCCCCGGGCTTTGCGCGGAATATTCCCCTGGTTGTATTTATTTATTTATTTCTTTTTTCGAACAGAAGATATTAACTTTAAAAATCTTTTTCTTGCATATCTATATTATTTATTTATTTATTTATTTATTTTTTCGTTTTTCTTTTTCTTTCGTTAAATCTAGAAAACACTAGAACTTGTCTGTGTCCTTTCTTTTTGGCTTTTCTTTTCGGTTTTCCTCCTCTCTTTCGAAACGCTGGACTTCACCTTAGCCTAGTTGCTGACGATAGGTGTGCGCGTTATTTTGCCACATCTGAGCCGTCCGCGTGTAAAGACGCGGTGGATAAGGGGAAAGATGGAGAAGGAAAATGGAAAGTGCGTATAAATTTTATGGGTTTTTTTTTTGGGCTATTCTCCTTTAATATAGGCTATAGGTAGTCAGATGACGTGGAAGTGACCAGAGGCCAGCGCCAGCGACAGCTGTACAATTATTGGGGACAGGCTTTAATTTCACGCGCTATAATGTAGCGATTTTATTTCTCAACCCTATTCTCACTTAACAAAGGGTTATTTTACGTGGATGACTTGGTTGCATGTAGTTGGTGGCAACTGAGGGGCCACCAAAAATAATAAAATAAAATAAAATAAATGTTTTTTGAAGCTCTGATACCTTGAAGAGGGCGGTAACCCTAGAAAAAATATGAATAAATAAATAAATAAATAAATAAGCTTTATGTAGATAAGTAGATTAGTATGCACCCCAATGCAGGTTATTGTAATAAGCAATGTTCTGAAATTTTTGGCTTATTATTATTATTATTGCAGCTGAAATTGAATTTCTGTAACTTATTTTTGTTGTAAACTTAGTTTCATCCTGTGTTCAAGCCCCTCTTTCTTCTTCAGGAGTGAGTGCCTCCACGGCTGCTACATATATTTTCACTGCTCCTATTTGTACAGGTACTATATAATTAGTCTCAAACCTTGTGCATGAAATGCTGAAACTTAGCATTTTCATACCCAGATTTAGTAAAATTTCATTACTACATATATTTTCACTGCTCTTACGTGTACAACAGGTGCTATAATTAGTCTCCAACCTTGTGCATGAAATGCTGAAACTTGGCATTTTCATACCCAGATTTAATAAAATTTCATTACGACATATATTTTCACTGCTCTTACGTGTACAGGTACTATAATTAGTCTCAAACCTTGTGCATGAAATGCTGAAACTTGGCATTTTCATACCCAGATTTAGTAAAATTTCATTACTTTGTGGATACCAAACAAAATGAAAACAGTTTATCATCACCACCAACAACAACAACAACAACAACAAAAGAGATTGATCCGGGCCACATGTCAAGAGCAATTGGCAAAAACAAATCAGATCTCCAGCCACATAGGTGGCATAGGCTACTTACTTACACAACACAACACAAGCTGATTTCTTTCACATATGACACCTGCACTTCCTTGCAGCACCCACCAGCAGTGCACCATGCAAGATGGATGATGATGATGATGATGGTATGTGGCCTAGCAAAAACACCTTATTTTTTTCTTTGTATTATTCTTGTCACATAGCTAACCACAGTGGTTAACCTATGTAACCACCACTTATACTATATCTTACACTTATACCTAGCTAGTATCAACAGATATTGGACACTTCTTTGTCGAAATTTTTATTTTTATTTTTTATCAAATGAGTGAAGCGGGGTCTCAAATGTAATTTTGTAGAATTTCAATAGTTGAGAAACAAGTATGCAAAGTGCACCTTATGTTGTGTATTGGCATTAGTAAACCAAGGGTTGGTGTTAAGGACTTTAGTATTAAGTCCCCTAACACTAAGCTAGCTATTTAGGACCTAAACCTTTTTACCACAAAGATTTTTATCTCCAAGTTAACATTTACTTAACATTAAACAATCACCCATTTAACATTGGCTGCCACCTAAGATGCCACTTAGATTTTCGCTTAACACTGACTTAAACATTAGGTGTGAATGCACCTTAATGAGTTTTCAGGTGCATTGGTGGGTGCTGGGTCAAATAATGCCTACACTTTGGACAAGGCAGAGCAGCAGCATCAAACCCTAAAAAGTGAAAAGCTCATATCATATGTGCCAAGAAAACACTTTTTTTTTTTCCATCAAATTTTCATCCTTGTGGCCTCTCAACAACCTTCCAAACTATAGCAGTTGAAAAGATAACGTCACGAGTATTGAAATTTTCTCAATACCTGAAAATTGTGTAGGGTAAAGCCTTAGGGTGGGGACATCACAAAGTAAAGGGGCCTTCAATGAGGCGGCAATAGTAGTTGAGTTTGGCCTCGCATTTTTTGGAATGTACCCCACCCCATTGGCACCTTACCAATCGCAAACCACAAGCTGAACCTTATCATAAGCATCTCAAAATGGAAGGGATCTTACGGCCAATATTTAGGAACATAAGCGACCTTATGGTGCATTCACACTTGATGTTAACTCAATATTAAATGAAAATCTAGGTGACATCCTAAGTGGCACCCAATGTTAAATGGGTGCTAGAGCCTAATGTTAAGTGAATGTTAATTTAACATAAAATCTTCATGATAAGTAAAGTTTAAGTCTTAAATAACGAGTATGGTGTTAAGGGACTCAACCAACACTAGAGTCCCTAACACAAGTGTGAACACACCTTAAAGTCCTATAAGTAAACATAAGGTCTCTCTCAAGCCTACATAATAAGCATAAGATCCCTTCTCTTTTCTAAGAAAGATATTCCCATACATAAGGTGCCCTCCACTCACAATAGTCGATTTCTCAAAGTGCTTTATGAGAGATGATGTACTAATAAAGGTTATGAACATTTCACATCTAATAGCTTAATTAGCAACCAATCAGCAAGCATGAAAATGAGGAAACCTAATCCTAATGAAAAGAGAGAAAGAGACCCACAATACAACATTGAGGAACAATTTGTATAGTAACCATGATTTCACAACATGTTCAAAGACCTTTGACATGTATGGTATTGATTACCTTATCACCAACATTTCCATTTAGTTCATGGTGGAAATTAATGTGCAATCTTCATATTGTGTTTCTATTACAAGACTAGTATATAATGGGAAATTTTTAGTCATTATATTGGCTAACCCAACCAGACCTAAAAAAAGAAAACCAAAATTCTCAAGAAGAAAGAGAAACACAAAAAGCAAAACAAAATAAGAAATGGAAAAAAGAAAACTGAAAGAAAATAAGAGAAAAAAATTACATAGGAAAATTAAAATCTCATGATAAAAACAAACTAGACTTCACATCGGAGTTCTATTTGTGTGCAAAATTTAACTAAAATGTGAAAAATAAAAATTAAATGGACATATTATTCTGTCACAATTTTCTCATCTTTTCTGGGAAAAAAAACTCAATTTTTTTTTTAATGGAAAAAAAATTCAACACATTTGGACTCTGATTTTAGTTTTGTAACATTTTCTAAACTAATTTTTGTAACCATTTTGACAAATTTTAAAAACTAAAATACATTGACCCTTCTAGAAATAGAGAGTGTTTCTTAATTAAGGTGAGGCTAGTATGCACGTTGTAAATGGGTGCACATTGGCAAACATAGTTTGGGTGATCACTATTAAATGCACATGGTGCAATAGCCATGGCAGCCGCTATCCATCCTCCAATAGCCAGGCAAGCACCCTTCTACAATGAATAATACCCATGGGATTTTATTTTTCTTTTTTCTTTTTAATCACCACATGGGAGGTCAAACCAAGGGCAATGAAATGGGAGTGATTTCAACCACCATGGATGGGTGCTGGGGTTTTTTTTTTTCTTAATTGATTTTTTTTAATTTAAATTTTATATCCCATGGTTGTTGTGAAAGGGTGCCCTGGCTATTGGTGTAGGGAAACTAGCTGCCATGGCTATTGTGGCTAGTACATTGGATAGTGATCAACCAAACTATGTTCTCCACACTGTATACCATGACCCACTTGAAATCCACTTATACTCTATGTGTAAATGGGATGGAGGAGGCCCTATATATTTTTTTATTTTTTTATTTTTTTTTTCATGATATTATGTACCTCTATATCTGCAATAGAAAGTAGGACTTTTTTTTTGTTTCAAATATACAAAGAGGCTAGGAGTATTTTCCATTTGGCCATTACTTATACCATTTTATTATGGAGATACAAGGGGAACTAGTTATCTTATCAAATACTCTCAGGACAAATACCTCTCTGAGGTGGGAGCATTAGTGGGTGATAGTTCACTGTGGGCAAAGCAAAGCTTGATTAGATTTGTAATATCTCTAATTTGACTATGCCAGAATTCCAAGAGCATAGAGAGCACTTAACAAAGTAGGAAACATGTAAATTGTTTGTCATGTATTTGTTGCAGGACATTAGTTTTTTGGAGTTTGGTATTTGTGATTGGAATTTAATTCAGTGTGAACGGGATTTTGAATTTTTTTTATTTTGGGGGGTTTGATTTCATGGTGTGATTTTGGAGTCTCATTTTTCATGTTTTGATATTTCATAACATTTTTATTTATTTTTTAAAGCTTGTGTTTTGTGCATTTTTAAACTTGGATCTCTATGGTTTACAAATGAGAGATTTCTTGAAACACGAAAAATCATTTGGTTTAATGATATTGTAGGTTTTTTTTTTTTTTCACTAGAAAAAAGGTTACATGAAGAAGGCGTTGTAATAATGGCAAAGTTATTGCTCAACTTGATCTCGATAGAAAATTTTGATGTTTTTGGTTTTGATTTTTGTTTATTGCCTAATGGGGAGTTGAACCCCAAACATGGTTTAACCATGGGCATTCAAGAAGAGTGAATTTTTGTACCATTTTCACCATAATGACATAACAACATGAGATAAAATGAATGTTGTTGTGTAATAACCTTTTTTTTTCATTTTGCAAGGTGATAAATAGGTGAAAAGGCATTGCATGGCATTGTTGTGACAACAAGTTCAATGAAAGGAGGTGTGTTAAGCTCAAAACGTGATGGTTGTAAAAGCACCATGCAGCAATAACAACAATTCAATAGTTCTTACCATTGATTTTAGTCACCATCAATCTTAAAACTTATAGTTTGTTGTTTCCAAAAATCGAAGCCTATCCCTATTGTCGTCACCATCACACTAAGCAATAACAAATGCAATAACAACAACATCAACTATAACAAGAGTTACAAGCTATAAGAGGAAGGAACAATGTTGTAGTTCCACAATGGGTGCCATTGCCATTGCTTTTGGTTTTTTAAGTTAATTTCCAAGCCTCAAAGGTACACAAAATATCAAAGGATTGTAGATGGGTATCTAGAGGATGCCATATTGTGAAAGAAAATAACCCTAGGTATAAATTTAAAAATCAATTAAAACTCAAAATCTCAATTCAATTTTGGATTTGTTTTTGGGAATTTGTTTTGAAAATTCACTACAACTTCATATTGGGTCAAATTGACAAATTGTTTACATTGTTGGAGTTGTAGAAAAAAGGACTACACATGTGGGAGATTTCAACTCATTTAAAAACAAAGTTTTTGGAGGTTTTACTTGGGTGTGGCTTGTGCAAACTAAAGTGGGTGCAAGATATGGTAGGTGGGCAACAAGTTTTTGATAACCAAGTGTAAGTGTGTGTGTGTGTAAAAACTACAAGTAAAAACTATTTACCAAATGTGGTGGAATGCCACACCATCAACTTTTCTTTTTCTAAAGTAATTTGTTGCAGTAAGTCAAACAATTTTGACCTACAAAGTGAAGGAAAGTAATGCATGTCAACTTCATGTTTGTTGTGTAGATCCCTACATTAGTGTTGTTGGATTATGTGTTTTTCTCTTAGCATTATGTTGGTTGGGTTGCAATTTATTTTTCAAAAGGTAGGTGGGTATGTCAAATTATGTGCCATTGGTCGACAACATAAAGCAAGCACACGCTTGTGGGTTGATATCTTGAAAACTTCTACATGCTATTCAATGGAAAACCCAAGGTGAAAAGCTATGAACATGATAACACATGTTGACTACCATAATGAACCTTAATGTTATAATTGGCATGGTTAATGGTTGGGCATGGGGCAATGTTACCCATCAATTCTAACAATTGAATAGGTCATATTTCATGCTTGAATTGCCCAAACATATTGGTCATATTTTTAAAGGGTTAAGGTTATAAACTTAGGTTGGTGTTGTGGGCATTTCTTGGATTTAACCATTGATAATAAAATATTTTGATTATATTGGCTAGGCCAAGGTGTTTAACACTTTGGATTTATTATTTAAATATGTCCAATTACTCTTTATGAAAGTGAATAAGTGAATATTTCATTTTGGGGCATTGACCAAAATGGGAAAGATTATTTGTATCAATGGAAATTCCTAACTTTTGGGTTGAAAAATGCACTTATCAAATTTCAAAGGATGATGGACCAAGTTTTTGCAAGCTTGGATTTTATCAAGTGATATGTTAGTGGGCAAGTTAACCTTTAGTATTAGCTAAGATTTAGATAGTATCCTAGTAATTCCTAATTGATATTGGTGGTATGTGAAAGCATTTACCACTTTATAATTACCTAGGTAATTAACTATACTTAGCTAGTTCTAGAAGGATGTGGTGGCAATTAACTTGCCTCCACATTTTTACTAATTTGGAGGATAAGATTTGGACTAAGTTGAACCATGTTCCTAGCTAGGTCATAGAAGGTGGTAGGTAGAAAATTGATTAGTTAGTTGGCCAATTGGCTATTAGTAAAAAAGGGTTTATTTAGGGAGTTCAATTAATTTGTAAGAAAAGGAAGGTTGGAAGATTAAGATATTTGGAGGAGGGGAAATCCTTTTGGGATCATCATCTTTTCATCTTATCTTCCCCATTCATGTGTGTGGTGTTGTTCTTGGAAGAGTTTTTTAAAGTAATTATAAAGGAAATTAAAGTTAAAGGAAGTTTTGTGTGTGGAGGAACTATGTTGTACTTAGAGATTAGGAATAATAATTTGTGGGGTTATGGAAAAGTTATTTCCTTGTACATTCACTATTAATTTGCTTATGTTTTCTTACCTATGGAATTGTGCAAATAGTTCTCTTTGTTCTTAGAAATAATGTTACATGAAAGTAAATAATATTTTGGCAAGCTAGAAATGTTGTTGTAATTAGCAAGCAAGAAGGTAGGCAATAAGTCTACAAGCAACATGTGATAGTTTATAGGTGGCACTACAATAAGGCCTGCAATGCCTTTTTCATGTTCTTAAATCATTTTCACAACCTTTGTTGGCTTACAACATGGTGGTAGGTGGTAAGTAGCGGTAGGTGATTTGTAGGGTTACAACAATAGTTATAAACCATGTAACACCTTTCAATGTGTTTTTATTTTCATTCTTGAAGTTTGTTGTAGGTGGTAGTCTATCTCTCTATAAATTCTAAAGGGATAATTACTATTTTGAATTTTGAATTTTTTATTTTTTTCTTGTCTTGAAACTTTCAATCCCTTGCACTGGGAGAAAACTAATAGTTGAAAATGGAAGTTGCAATTTCAACATTTACAATGAAATATGCCATAGTTGCATGAATGAAGTTGCACCCAACATGTAGTCGTAAATCATGACTTAACATGATGTCATCAAATGCACCGTGAATGATATATACCCTCAACATATACATGTTTATCCTTTGACCATTTGTATAACATTTGCAACTAGGTTTTTTTTTTGCAACTATTTTTATAACTATTAAATATCCACACTTTTTTTGCCACATGTTTTAGATTTTGCAAATTTTAAAACAATGATTTTATATGTTGAAAAATCCATGCCATTGAATTCAAAAGCTTGCGATGGTGCCATTTTGCAATACCAAAATCCACCGTGTGGCATTGTGAAAAAATTTGGATGAAAATTATTTTATTATTCAAACATTGATCATGGTCATGCATTATGAGCATTCACTTTAGATGATCTTAGATTATGACACATGGCACAATCAAAATATGTCATGTGCCATATTACAAAATTTTGAAAAAAAAATTATAAATATTTATTTTAATAAGTAAATAGCTATGTACATAAGTTAATGTAGGTAGGTAGGTATGTAGGCAAAAATAGGTAAATAGGTCAACATAATTAGTTATTTACCTACTTATTAAGTAGGTAACACTACGCCAAATGCTATCTTTTATGACTAGACAATTTTGTGACTATGTCTCGATTGTAATCATGTAGTTATTGTCATGCAACTAAGTCAAGTTTACAACTACGGTCATCAATGTGACTACATATCAAGGTCACGACTATATTACAAGGTTGCATATTCTAAAAGGTGTGAAACCAATCTAGAGCAAACAAACCTAAGTTATTTGATTTGTTTACTATTTATTTATTTTAGATTTAAGTATTGGAACTTTGAACCCTAATTACACATTGATTGAACTAGAAGACACCAAATGAACTAAAGGCATGTAGATAAGGTTTAGTCTTATAATATTATGTGGCTTTTAGAAATTAGGCAAAAACTTCATTGTTATGATTTCCTTTGTAAGAGTTCATTTCAAGGAGACGTTGCAAGATCAATGGTATTGTCATTGTTGGCAATGCAACAATAAATGAAACAAATTGTTCTTAAACAATTAAGGCACATGTGAAGAAGTTGTGTGCAAAGGATATTGGCTTGAAATCCAATCATGCCATGAACCATGGCTATGTGCTAGACTAGCTTCAAGGTTGTGGTGGAAGATACTGATTATCATGGAATTTCTGTAGATGGGGAAAGTGTCAGTGTTTGAATTGCACGTCTTGAGGTAGGTGCAACTCCCTCATGTAGTTGCACCCTAGGTGAGCTTCCATTGGAACCCCCATTTCATGTGTAGGTTGCTCCCCATTTTTTGTTCATAGAGACTATCAATGATAAGCCAATTTACTAAATGCATCTACATAAGTTGGCACCTTTCTATCTTGAATGTAGAACACATGAATCTATGTTGACATTTTTGCAACATTGGGAATTCAAATAGATAAAGTAGGCACCAACGTTTATGGACAAATCAAGCAAGCTAAAGAGAAGTTCACCACCTCTTCAATGCAAAACACCAAGAAACTAACATGACCCACTATAATTTCAAGAGTTTTTGGGACTAAATTTTGGGGCTTGTCAAGGAGAATTCTACGCATAAAGTTTTTCATCTAGTGGTCAAACATTTTCCCACATGGCAATGGTGGCCCATCTTGGGGTGATATGTAGGTGTTTAAACAATTCTTCAACGATTGCTTGGGTTTCTTGACCTAGAATTGAGGATTCAGGTGCATGTGTTGTGTGTGTAACGTATGTGCATGTGTTGTGTGTGCCACAAACTACGATTCCTCTACATTTTATGAAGATATGGGTGTCATAGTTGTCTAATTTGGGCAGTCACTACTTAAGCTAATGATCAACTATGGTGCACCTTTACTGGACAATCTAAACCAAAGCATGTAGAAGTTGCAAATAATCATGCAAACCACTTGTACCTAATTATTCTATGTGACAATTGCAAGTTTTTTGTCAACTTGCCTTCATTGTGAATGAATTGAGAGGGGATTTACTAGTTGCAAAACAAGGCATTGCACAAAACTTATAAAGTTCATGCAAAACAATGTTTGAATCATACTCGCACAAACCATATGAGTTTCAGAACAATAAGACAAGTGTGCATGTGCAAAACTTCTACCAATTTTTAGACAAGTCAATGAACCCACCATGTTTATAAGACAAAAGTCAATAGGGTGCAAATGCTTATTTTTAATTTTGTATATTATACAATTAAATAGGTAAATAAGAAAATTAATTAATTAATCACTAATTGATTACCTACCAACCTAACCACTTACAAACCAACCTATAATTAAATAACAGTATTTATTTATTTAATTAAAAAATAACATTCACTTTTACTTCATAATTTGTAATTTATTACTCAATTAATTCATAGTAATAATCCCTCAACAATATGTAATTATTTTATGAATTTATTAGTTAATATATAATTCATTAATTCATTATAGTTTTAACAATTAATTTTGAATAAAAATAATTATTTAATTATAAAATTTATCAATTATTTATCAATAATAATTTTTGAAATTTTCCTTTTAACCCTTAATTGTTAGTTATGAACTAAATAAATAAATAAATGATTTGCTATCTAATTTAATTATTTATTAAATAAATATTCGATAACAAATACTCAATATTAGTTATTAAATTATGAACTCGTTAGCTTATTTAGTTGATAATAAGTTTCAACTAATCATTAATATTAAGTAAATAATTTAACTCATCGATATTTAACAAATAACTAATTATTAATTAGTTTACTACTTATTAACCATAATTCTTGATAAGTAAATATGAATCATAAAATTATTAATCAATTATTAATTAAATTAGTAATAATTGTTAATAATTCTAAACTGATTATTAGATACTAATTATTAATTCTAAACATATGAAGTAAGTAAGAAATAAATTTAATAAACAAGTAATAAAAATTAGATAATTTAATTTGTGAATTTTTAATTAATATTTTTATGCTTGCTAGTTACTACTAATAAACTATTATTTATTACTTATTTGCCACATATTTTGATTAATAAATGTTATTGATCCGATAATTAATTAATTAATTAATAATTAACTTATTTATTAGTTAAGTATAATTTATAGATTGAATAATACATTAAAATGAAACATTTATCAAATGAATTAGTAAATATTGAAGTTTACTTACTAAATATTTAATTGACTAAATGATCAGCTTAAATTATTAATAATTATATTGTAAATAATTTATTATTTATATAGTGTTAAACTAGTAAATATAATTTATGTTTTGATTCACTTTTTAACTTACTAAATAAATACAATATATATTCAAATAATTGATTATTATTTCATATTTAAATTTAAATTTTTAATTTTTATTAATTTATCATTAGTTTATTATTTTATTAATCAATAAGTAATATTAAACATAAATTATTAACTCATTAAATACATAATAAATCATTTGTAGTTAATTATTATTTTATGGTGTATATTTTTAATCAATTAATTGATATTACTGCTTTCATACTAATTAATGTCGGTTTAACATGAAAATTATATCATTTTAATATGACCTCATTACTATAATTTAATTATATATTAAAACAAACATGGTATATTTGTAAAAAACCCATAATATAAATTCAAGATGGTTTATTTTATTTTAATCTATTAAATATAATTTTAATGTAGTCCAAAACACTTTAATGTACACTATTATGCAGAACATGAAAAGTAATTAAATAACAATTAATTTTGCAACTAAATGAACATAAAGGCCTATTCTTGAATGAAAAACCCAAAAAGCTAGTCAATATTGAAGGACGTACAATTTAGTGATACCATAATCACAAAAATAATAATATATATTTTAAAATGGTATTAGTTTTTAAAATGTTTAAACATAATTGCAAATGACGTATAATCACACATAGTTTCAAATTGAATGGTTACATAATACAATATTTTTAATAATGATTATAAGGATGCCTTATTATTAGTTGTACAATAATATGTGGACAAATGATTTTTCAAAATTGCACGTGATAATTGAGTTTTGCATCAACAACATGAGGCTAGGTTATTGTTTAACAAATGCAATCATTTCATATGCCTTGCATTTCCAATAATTCATTTGAAGTTTGCAACATCTTGGATTAATCTAGAGATTACAAAACTAGTTTTTCACTTTTGTTGAATGTAAACAATGCAAATATGTAGCCATGTTGAAGTATCTTAAACTTTGTGTATGTCCATTTCTGCTCTACAAAGTCCTCAAGAAATTCTACAATATCACTAAATTCCATAGTCAATTAATCACTAGTCTTGAAAGACTTATTAGTTCATAAGTTGTTCATTAGTCCTAAAACTAAAAAAGGAGTCAATACTTATGCTTAGTAGTCTTGAAAGTAAATAATGTCCATACAATATCCTTCTTGAAGTTCCTTTTGTCAAAATAGATTTTGTGAAGTCCATGTATTGTCCACACATGTCAATTTAGTCCTACACATATTCCATGCATCCTCAAAAATGTCCATTGTTTTCCATATTTTGTCAAGTGAACTCCTTGAAGTTCATAACTAGTCCCACAAATCTTGTAAATTCCATTCCTTGTGGATGTTTTCCATAGTTGTCATATGTAAGTCCTTTATTGCATTGAAATCAAAAGTAGTGCGTTTATTGTAATGCTATTGTAAAGTCACTAGCTTAAACATGCATGACATTGTTTAATTGGTGTCCATATCTTTGCCATACTTCTATGGAACTTTTTGCAAATTGACAAGACAAACTTGCACTAAGTTCAAGTCCTTTAGATATTATATGATGAATCCATATGTGGCAACATTTAATGCATTGAGAAATGATCATTTGGAGACAATTTTGAAAATCACATCACTACTTTAAAAAGGAGTTCAAAGTGAATTATATGAAGAAGTTGAAGGTGCCATTATATGAAGAATATATGTTAGTAGCACATATATGTTGGTTTAAAAGACTCTTTAACATGGTGTGGAACTTAAAATAAATATAAAAGACTTTTGTTGAATGTTTGTTGAAAGTCATGTATATTTATGAAAGTTAATAAATGGATATCATGAAAATTATCATGTGGTTGGCATGATGGACTAGCAAGAAGGTGATGCCAAGACGGGGGTTGTTAAATTAGATTATTCTACATATGGGTAAAAATGGGCAAAGAGGAGCCAACAACAACCTCCTGAGTCATTATGCATAATCTTAAAAATATAATGTAGCAGCACGAGATTAGATGAAAAGTCTTGAGATAGTGCTAAACAACAATGCTTAAATAGTGTTTTTACACTATTTCATTGTGCTAAAAAACACTAGTTACATGCTTAAAAATGTGCATAAAGGTATTTTATATTTATTGGATTACTTTCAAACTTATTTAGATGCTAAATGAATATATTATAATTGTTTTCATCAAAATATGACATGTATTTTCAACATTAAATTAGTTTATGAAACTTTTGAATATTAAAACCAAGGATTGGTTACAACAAAATTGGCTCCTATTGTTTGGTTTTACCCATATTGATTTGTGTGAAAAATGTAATGTATAAATAATATGGACAATGTTGTGTGTTATTATTATTTTTAAAAATCATGCCCATTTTCTAACTTTGTGAACTCAACTTAGTTTACATTACATATACATAATGAAATAAACATTAGGTGTAAGGGGAGAGTTGTGCAAAAGAGATAAATTTGTTATCTTGTAATTATTTTTTGTTATGAATTTCCTCAATCAATTTCAAGTATTGACCATAATGCCTCAAATGTTAGTTACCTTTGAATATTAAACAAAAGTTTTAACAATAAGGTTATAAGTTTGGGTAGATCTTGATTTGTTGTACTTGGCAATTAATGGGCTACAAATAACACAACTTATTTGAATGAGAAGTAATTGAAAGTTCTTTGTGATTCGTTTTTGAGCATGTCACATGTTGTGACTTGGAAAATCGATTGAACAATGGATTTTGTAGAGATGGTTATAAGTTTATACATGAAGTTTAAAAGTTTCAATTGAGCCCCATAACATAGATATGAGGTCAATTTTTTATAATATAAAGTCATGTTGAATTTTTCTTATCATTGGAAAACCTTGATTTATGCCAATGGCTTATTGGGCAAGGCAAAACCACCTTTTAATTTAGTGGCCAATATTATGAATATTTTTGTTATAGCAAAATATGTTATTGGTTTGAATATAATCAATTAGGAACGTGGTTTTTAGATTATATTGATTTTGTGAATTTGGAGCAATTAAAAGCATAATGAAATGTAGGAAGAATGGGCTTTAACATTCTTGATAATCTAAACTAATTCCACTCATAAGTGCAAAAGGAAGTTTGCAAACTATAACCTTTTTAATGCCTACATGTATTTCATTGATTCCAACTTGAAATTCATCGGGGTTTGTTGGAACAGGGCATTTGAATGAGTAGACAATGAATTATATGAAGAAGTTGAAGGTGGCATTCATTTGGCTTCGACAGGTGATGATGATGATGAAGCATATGAAAGCATGAAAAGAATAAAAAATTGAAAGGGGTGAAGGAGAAGGAAAAAAGGGGGGGATTAATGGGGATGATAGTAATGAGGTGGTGATCATATAAAAGGCGGTGGTGGGAGGGGGGGGGGGGGGGGGGGGGGGGGGGGTTAAAGGGGATAACATTTGAGTTGTTGGACATATGTGACAAAGGAAGTAGGGTTTTCAGGAAAAGGTGTGATATGGTTGTTGGAAGGGGAAAAAACATGAGTTGGAAGCTTAAAAGGAACTAAAAATAAGTGTATGCATGTGGATTTTGATGAATTGTGAAATGGATGATACATGGGGTGGAAAAAGTTGTTGATGGAGTTTGTTGGACATGGTAAACATTTTTACCTTTTGTTTTTTTCTTCACTTTGGTTTATCGTACAAAAATGAAAACATCCATGGTATCAAGCAGGGTTTAATTTCGATCTCTTATTGTCCAACTTTGGTAGTGGTGAATGCATGGCCAAAGCCATAATTTTAGGAAAAAGATAGAAGGATAGATGAAAATAATGATAAAAGAAAATGGTTCAACATTTTAATGTAGTTACATATCCCATAATTAATAATCATTGTAACAAGAACTTTTGCAAATATCATTCCTATAGGTCAAGGGGTTGGTGTACTACAAAATTATCCAAGCCTTTTTAGGGACAAGTCAAGTAAGACTAACCATGATATTGTATGGATGCCTAGTTGTGATCATTTCCAAAGTTAGTCCTATTGAACTTTGCAACAAATGCAAATGTGTATGCCATTTTGCCCATGATTACCCCAATTGATCTGTTTGTAACAATTGTGGAATTTCAAAGTTTTTTTTTTTTGGGTGCTTCAGATGCCCATTTAAGGTGTTGTTGCATAAAGGTAATATTTGTTTCTACCAACTCTTTAATATGTAAACAATTCCCCATCCTAACAAATTTCACATTATTTCTTGACATGAAGGATGAAATAACTATGTGATCCACAAATGAGCTTTTGTAATTTTATATAGATTTAAAGTTTCGTATGGCCTCCAACAAAACATCACAATAAGAAGGAAAATTATGGAATGCAAGTTCATCTCAAAATGTTGGTATATTTACATGTTTGACATTTTTTTGTTTTGGCACAATCATATTGTTATTGCTTGCCCAATCATATTTTAAAGTCGTTTTGCCACAATTACAAGAAGATTGGTCATATTGCAAATGAATGTTGTAGTGAACTAAGCCTAATACAAAAATGGGGTGTAGGTCACTAATTTAAATCATCGTGGGATTTTTTAAATGAAATAGGCTCACCACACCCTAATCATTTCACCTTAATTAAAATTATGTCACTATAAGGTCATCATGTAATCAACATGTTACTTAACATATTTCATTAATTGAAATAATTCACAAGTGTAAGCACACTAGGGGGGGTCAATATTGTTTTCACATTGTACTAAAAGGTCCCATGTTTGAACTTCAACCATGTCATTATTATGAAGGATTTTCACAATGGGTTTGCATACTATGGTAAGTCAAAACTTAAAGAAGTCAAATGCCAAATAAACTACAAATTTTTATTTCATATGATGTGATGTTAGAGTACATTTGTGCCAAAAAAATACATCACAATGTACTAAACAATGCAAATATACTCAAAAAAGGATTGAAATGATTTTTAGACTCTATGAAATTTGTAGTATATACTAAACATCATGAATCCATATGACTAAAATAATTTTGTAAGCCATGAAAAGAATTTGATAATTATTATATCAATTAATGTTTTTTAAGGGTGACAACCATAAGTATGTGATAAATTAACATTTTAACAAATAATCACTTTCAAATGGAAGATGACAAGATATCTAAGGTGGGTATTTTTTTAATTTCATTTCAAAAAAAATTGGTTGACTAATTCAAACCCAAACCTAATTCAATTCAAAAGAAAATGAATTTTATTATACTACATATACCATAAAGGTACCATTATTCCTTGATTTGTTTTTAAATTAAATAATATTAGATAATATTAATTTTGTGAAAATTATAATATCAAGCCCAAACATGAAAAGTTTTCAATTTTGGAATATTCTAACCACATATTATGATCACAGTAAAAAATGAACTAATGTTGTGTTCAAAACATTCAATTTCCCAATAGTTTGGTTAGGAGGGGGGCTTGCATTAGTAACCAAGGTTTTGTTAGTTTTTTGTTTAAGTTGTAAACATCTTGTCAACTTTATCCATTTCTAATGAATAAAACAAGATTCATTTAAGTAGAATTTCAAGTAAGTTTTTTGTGCTACCATGATATGAAATTTGGTTATTGTTGTGGCCTACTAGTTCCAATCATGGTACAACAAAAACCATGGTATGTCAAGTACATGTTGTATTTCATTTCATGGTTTGAGGTCTTGGAAATGCAAGTATTCACAACGATGTTCTATACATGTCAAGACCATTTTATGTCATGTTGGTACATCAATATATGCAAGTGGAAATTTATATTTCAAGTGTAGACAAAAATTGTAGTGTTGGTCATTTGCCAACTTTTGATTTGGGCAACAATTCATTGAGCAATTGAAGTGTTTGCCATATGTTGAAAGGTTTGAAACATCATATTTGTGGGGTTGGGATGTGAAAAAAAAGGTGTAGGTTGAAATTTCAAGAGAGACTAACTTTTTGAATCAACCAAAAAATATTAATAATTAATTATTAGGTATCAATTAAGCTACATGTAAATATTTTTTGTATACATGAATAATTATGTATAATAATTGTTTTGTGCATATAAATATTACATTTTAATTTTAATTAATTAATCTTTGAAATATAAATCAATTTAATAATGTGTATGTTCAATACATGCATACTTTATTATTTCTATGTAGATTATATTTTAGTTTACAACATATTGAGTAATGATATTTAATTAATATTTTCCTGGAATATTTTCAATACATGTGCAATTTATTGTTTCCATGTAAATTCAATTTTAGTTTACAACATATCATGTAATGACAAATAATTAGTTTTTTGGGAATTTTTATTTTTATTCAGTGTTGGTTATTAATTCCAATAGTTTTTTAAATTATAAAGATATTATCTAGTTATGAATGATTAAATCATAATAACTATTATAAATATTACTTAAGGTATTTAATAAATTATTATATGATTTCAGAAAATTATTTATTTAAAAAAATTATATATATTTCTTATTTAATATTATTGTATTTGGTTCCTAATAGTTCCAACAAGTTAGATAAAAAAATATGAAGGAAAATATTAGTTAAATAACTAGCCTAGCCTAACTACTAGTACAATATTATTATTGATGTTGTTGTTGTAATTATAACCAATTATTAATTATCATGATATTATGATCATTATTGTAACTAAAATATCATTTAATTTTTTATGTTTAATATTTATAGTTGAGTTAATTATTTTTTTATGAAATGTTAATAAGAAGTTATAATGAAATTGGAATTTTAGATTATATTCAGTAATAATTAATTATTTAATAGATAATTAAATTTAATTACTGATTTTTAAAAATTAACTAATCACCATATTATTTAATAAATGATGATAATATTTTTAATTGTATAATTATACAACTATGTAATTAAAAATAGTTGATGAATAATCACTACAAGTAATAAAGGCAAGTAGCTAGACCTAGGCTAGGTGGATTATTAATTTAGGTCTAGGCCTAATTAAGCTTAGACTAGCTTGTACAATTAGATTAAAACTATTTGAATTGCAATTAGGTTGTAATTATATTACAATTAAGTTACAATTAATTTTTATCACATATTGTTTGGCTTTCATTCCATGAATCCAAACTATATAAAAGAATGCATCAAAACTATTGGAGAACACAATAAACATGAAAATGTAGTAGCCATTTGGGATGCAATCAAAAATGTTCAACCTAAAGGTTAAACTAAATGAAATAGAGTTTCATTTATTAATTACCATGTGGCCTAGGTCTAGGCTTAACATAGGTACCTAGGTCTAGCCCTAACTTAAACCTAATTTAAATGACTTATCTTTAGGTTTAACTTAAGTGCTTAAGTTTAAACCTAACCTATGCTTAGGCACCATGTGGCCTAGCCTATTGATGTGGATGTGCCACATGTCATTTAAATATTTATTAACCCCAAAATTTGTGAACATCCCACATGTCATTTAATTATACATTGACCCCAAATTTTGTGAATGCACCACATGTCAACATTATGAATGTGCCATGTGTCACCAAATCACTAACCAAATGTTAAATTTACATAATTGCAACATAGTCAAAATGTTTAACTTACATAGTTGCAACTTAGTTAAAATTGTAACTATATTTTTGGTTGATGTCATGCATAGTCAATGGATGAAATTCATCCACTAATCGAAAGTAGTTAACAACAATTTTCAACTATAGTGGTATGTAGTTTGCAACTAAAATGGTAAGTAGTGGCTATTGTTGTGGTGTTGACATGTGGTTGACACTTTCAACTAAAAAGTCATTTTTGAATAATAAATTTCAAATTTTTTTGTTTGTAGTTGAAAAACATATTTTTAGTTGCAAAAAATACTTTGCAACTACATTCGTTCCTCTCAACTATGTTTTTTAATTAAAATATAGTTGGAAACATAATTGCAAAAATGGGGTTTTTCTACTAATTATAAAGCTCAAAACATCAAAGTAAATGCACTTAACATTTGATTGGGAAAATGGAAAATAAATATTGAACAATTGGTTTTGTTCATTCAAGATAAAAAGTTATAACAAAAAGGTAATTGCACTAGACATTTGATTGTAAAATTGACAATTAGATTTGGACCTAATTAATCCTAGCCATTGGAAACAAATAAGACAAAAAAATAGGGCTAGGCTTTTGACTTGAAAATGGTAAGCAAAGTTTGACAAATGGTTTTGTTCATTCAAGATGGAAAGGGGAAAACATAATGGCATTTGACTAAACAAAAGATAATTAGATTTTGACCTAATTAATCCTAGCCATTGGAAACAAATAACAAAAAAAAGTTATGGGGTTAGACTTTTGACTTGAATATGGCAAACATAGATTGAACAAATGGGTTTGTTTAATCAAAACACAAGGGCAAAAAAAAATGGTAAATGCACATAGCATTTGATTGCAAAAATGGCAGACATATTTTGACCCGATTGATTTTAATCATCAGAAACAAATAAGACAAAATAGACGAGTAATAAGGTTAAAGTTTTGACTTGAAAATGGCAAGTGGAGTTTGAACAAATTGTTTTGATCAAGCCATAAGGGCAAAATAGATTAATAAATGCACTTGGCATTTTATTGCAAAAATGGAATTTTTTTTTGACCTAATCTATTATGTCCATTGAAAAGAAAATGTCACAAAAAAATGAGTAATAGCATTAGACATTTGACTAGAAATATGGCAAACAAATTTTGACCTAATTAATCTTGACCACTCAACAAACCATGTAAAGAGGCATGTGTCATCCAATTTGAATGTTATATTACATAATGGAAGGAATACATGATGCCTAATCATGTAAGTTAATCATTTAGCTAGTAGTTGCCATGTTAGAAACATCAATGCATAAACAATATCCATAGTGTCATAATAAAGCAAATGATGGTTTGATTGTTCACTATATACACCTATGTGTTGTAGCCTTTGCCAACATTGTCTATTACTACCACTTGTCTATAATTGACATGAAATGCATACAAGTCACTTAAGACGTTTGGCTTGATTCTTGTTCAACCTTCTACTCAAGTACTTTGGGATATCCATTATTGGATGGGATAGGTCGTTTTGGGATATTCATTAATGGATGAAATAGGTCACTCTTGGACATCCATTCAAGGATGAAATATGTCGCTTTGGGACATCCATTATTGGATGGGTTAGGTCGTTTTGGGATATCCACTAATGGATGGAATAGGTCACTCTTGGGCATCCGTTCATGGATAAAATATGTCTCGGGACATCCATTATTGGATGGGATAGGCCATTTTGGGACATCCATTCATGGATGAATTACGCCAATATAAGTTAGGATGTCCATTCATGGATGAATTATATCAATATAAGTTTTAGGACATCCACTCATGGATCAATTAGGTCAAAATATGTTGTATTTTCTAAGTGACCTAAATTGATGTGTTGCAAGCATACGGTCATGGATGAATTAAGGCAAGGATGTGCGTATTTTTGACCAAATGGAATCGATTTTCCCATACATTCATTACCACAACCATGTTTAAGGGATGGATGTGATAGGGTGGGCCGATAGTTAGATGTGAATAAATTTGGTGTTGATGGCTAAATGTGGGCCCAATACCATGGCAATGAAGACGAAAGCAATTGTCTTTTATGAATGTGAATATGACAAGGTTTAAGTAGAAAACATATCAAGCAATGAAACCCAAGGTGAAAGTCTATGGACATCCAACCCAACTTTGTGTTTTTAAGGTTGTTTGTTCATAATGTAAATATAGTCTATTTGAATTATGTTGTTTGTTTGTTTTGCAACATTCGCACAATATCCAAGAAAGGATTAGTGACAAAGGGCCATTGTAGTGAGGGTTCACATAATATTGCAATATGCCATAGTTTGCATTGTAAGTAGAACGTAGTGGTCTTCAAGGAGTTGTCAAGCACTTTGGTTCACCTTCAAGCTCATAATTTGACGTGGGCAATGAATGTGATTATTTGTCAAGAGACATTTTTGAAAAGCTAAAGTTCCGAACCAAATGTGTTCGAAGCATTCAACTAATCCGATTGTGCATGAGAATCACAAAGTAAGCTATGTACCCTTATTTTCAAGCTACTTTGTATTCAAGTGTGAAAATGAGGTGATTGTTGCTTGTGCCAACTTTGTTTGTCCTTGTGTTTTTATTTACTTGGTGAGTTGTGTTCAACTTTGCAATATGTGGTTCAATAGTTTGTTCATAATTTGTCATTGTCTTTTACTTAAACAATTATTGTCCATCCAAATCAATTATTTTAGCTTGTGCATATTTGCTTATTCTAGAATCTCACATTGTGGCCTTTTTTTCAAGGATTTTAGTTGGACCCATTTGGAGATCCTACCTAAGTGTTAAAGTTGTTAGGTTAATTTATGAATATTTGTTGTCTAGTTGAAAGTAAGTAGATATGCACAAGCTTCCACAATCTAAATAAGTACCCCACAATTCATGTGTCCTCTTGTCTTTATGCATTACAAAACCTAGATTCAAAACAAGATTGTTCCATCATATGATCTAGCTCAAACAAATAGGTTAAACTCTCATACCCCAACCCACAATTCATGCGACTTCTTGTCCTTGTGCATTACAGAGCCTATTGCAAGTTTGACTAAATGAATGTGTAAGCTTGTGCTAGATATCTACATTTGGGGCTTGTGACAGTTGCACCTATATTTGTAGAAAGTTAAACTTTTGCAACCTTAGAAGGTGAGAAGACCCTCACATAAGAAGACCATGGCAAAACCAATAAGCATCAACCCTAATACACTTGAAATGGACAATCTTTGGAACACTACATGTGATGATTATGAAGAGGAAGTAGATGAAGGGACATCCTCATCAATGGGTGATGATAATGACACTAGAGATGCACCTATGGGTGATAAATAACTACAATTGCCTTCATTTGACTCGCAAAAGGCATTAACAAATGTTATTGGCAAACAAGGTTTATCAAAACCCACAATTAATGTTAATGTAGTCCCTTTCCTCTTTGGTATGTAAGACACATTTAACTTGATTAATATGCCAAGTAATATCTTGAATGGGCAATTTTGTAATCAAAGGTTTAGGTTAAACACCTTATTTAACAATTTGGGTAACATTTGCTTCGGAATGCAAGGGGATTGGGTGGATTGTCTAGTTTGAACATGGGGCAATGGAACCCATTACAACAAATGTAAGTTTTGCAAGCTTTGCAAACTTTGGCATCCTTGGGGGTTGGACAAATTGCACAACAACGGAACTTCCTAATTTTGGCCGGACAATCATTAGAACATAGTGGACAAGGGGCCAATAGTTCAATGCCAAAGGTGGGTGAAATGTAGGGCATCAAAACATAATAGTTGTCCAACAACATTGAATTGATTGGGTCCCTTGATGTTTTGAAAAGTGACCAAGACATTGTGACTTTTGGGATGTCAAATAAGCAACGTGTAGCTATGCAATGCAAAGCACATAAAAAATAAGTGGTGAATGTATGCAAGATGGCACTAGTTAGAAAAATCAATGAGAAAAAACCATTTTCTGTGACTTATGATGCAACTAGAAAGCCTAAACCCCCTCATTAGACAATTTGGGTAAACATGTTACATGGGTACTATTGTGTTTTAGACCCAAGCATAGATAATATCAATGCCCAACCCCACCATTTGATAAATTAAATGAAATCTAGGTTAAAGGAGAATTGGTTGGTTATGACTTGTCCTATTGGGAATTCAAGGCATACCTCAATGTTTTTTTGAAGAATAGACAACATGGTCTAAAGCTTTTCATTGAAACAAATGCATTGAGGCCTACTAACTATGTTGTGGAACATTAGGAAGGATTGAAACAACTCATTCCCTTAAAGGCAAAATAGGAGGAGGTAGTAAAAAATCATGCCATGTGGGCACTTGTGAACACACCAAGCTATTCAAGTCATGGTGGCAAGTTGGGAGTTGCTAGTAGATTGGTGAGATTCAATGCATCAAAACTATATAGAACCCATGTTATATGATTCAATTTGTTGGATTTTTTTTGTTTGGGTATATGTTTTCTTCAAAAACATGTGGGCACATGTCATTTTTGTAGGAAAATGAATTGGGGTGGCCCCCAACCCCAAATGAGCTAAATGTTGAACCTAACCCACTAGAAAAAATTACTAGAGCTACACCATCACAATTGAAGCTTAATCATTCACCTTCCATGAATGTGGTAGAAACACACCCCTTTAAACCCATATTCACTTTATATTGATAATATGTGGTTTGACCATAAACCTTGTGTCTTAAACCAAGCTATATTGTAAATAGATTTTGATTATAAGTCCTTAACATGTATATTAACTAAAAAATGGAATATGTGACTAAGTCTTATGCAAGTTGGTTCAATGAGTTATAAGCACTAAGGGGCAATGCCATGTACACCACATGGTAGTGATGCTACTAGTTGGGATCACAAATTGGCTACATTAGAGGGGATGATAGCATAAATGGTTGTTGTTGTCACTAATAACAATCCGTTATAAATGGCAGAAATGATTCAAATTCAAGAGGAGGGTCTTATTACAGTGTAACCAACTCCCACTACTATGCCATAAGACCTTAAGCCCAATTTTCAACCATTTGCAATCAACCTTGAAGTGGAGCCCCAACCCACAACTAGTCATGTGAATTTCTTGGCCTTCAATATTTATTACAAAAGCGACATGAATGCCAAGAAATTAATAGAATTTCACTATTATATGTAGTATAACTTGAACCCTACTTAGCCCTTGTCATCAAAATCCAAGGATGCCAATGTTACATCAAAGGCCCCCAATATTGCCACACACAAACATGCAAGTGAGTTGTGGCCTTCTTTCCATATGAAAAAGTGGCTCTTACATGCATAATAAAGTAGAACAAACCATGAATCCCTTAAACAAACCCAACCATTTATTTGTCCCATTTATTAACATGCTAGTAGTTGAACATTGGTCCATGGGTTGTTGTGGGTCCATTGGAGGTACCATGTGAATCCATTGGGCATCTGGATAAAACATAACAACATTCACAACAGATAGGATAAAGCTAGGTCGGAAGTGTACAAATCCATAAAGTACTAACTACAACACATATGGGTTGGAGGTGAGATTTATGTTAGAATTTATGTCAGTTGCCCATGAAGCCGTTGGATTGCCAATTCTATGATGACTTATGTAACCTTTTTCCATGCTAATCATACCATTTCTTATTGTTTGGAACCATGGAAAAAGGTTGCAAAATTATGATTTTAGATTAGAGTGGTGTAGGGACCCAAAACCAACGGCGATGCCATCCATATATCTCCATCTCATAACTTGAGATCATTAGATCCTCAACATGTACAAATAGATGTGGACATATTAGTAGTTTTCATTCAACTTAATATAAACCCAATGGAAAGCACCATGGTTTCAAAATGAAATTTAAATATATTTTCAATATATTTTATTGTTTGTTGTCAAGAATTGTTTCATTTTTAACTCCATTCTAAACCAAGGACATATAATTGTATACTTTAACATGCTTTCACCCTATATATAATAAATTATAAATGTATATTCACTTCCAAGGTCCCATTGAGTTTAGAACTACAAAACATTACTTTTCATGTTACCTTGTAGTTGGTAGGACCAAATATGTTGGTCCATTTTGTGAGGTAATCATAGTGCAACAAGACATTGGTAATGCATTCAAGCACGCAAGTATAAAGTAATGAAAAATTAGTGTTCAATCCATAGTCTTAAAACCATTATCCATCTTCAATGGTCTTAAGTATTGTTAGCTTTTGTCCTCTAATCATACTTGCTTGCTAAAAACTTGGAAAATTTAACTACTTAAATGCAGCATCTTTCTCATGTCACATAATAATATATTTCATCTTTGAACCACCTTCATTTGGAAATGGCAGTTTGACTAACCTTTTCTTCACACATGCCATAGCTACAATACATTGCCTTGGTGGAATTATAGCCCTATGGAACGTCATCCCTACCACACCACATATTTCCCCCAAAGCACATGGCACTTTTCTTGTAGTGTCAAGGAGGTCAACCTACATATTTGGTTTTAATATCTACAACATGTCCCATTAAACCCAAATTTCATGGTTTGCACAAAATTTGAAAAACTTTGGAATAATAAAAGTAGGGAACAAACATATTTAAAGTTGATTAGTCAATATGGTGTTTAAAAGTATTTTTTCATTAGAACTTTAATGAAATAGCTCTGTGTGAAGTTATAACATAAAGATCATTGTATATTCAAAGGAAAGAATTTTTTTTAAAAATCTTTGGTAGAATATATTTGACACATACTTGAAACAAATGTTACACTACAAAAAGTAGCTTCAAAAGCTACTTACATTTTTAAAAGTCTACAAACCTACTTTTATAATGTAATTTTTTTAAAATGGTTTAAAATGTATTTTTTTATCATTTAAATTAAAATAATAAATGTATAATAATTTTATGATGGGTTTTGGTCCTATTTCTTGTGAACTTGATATGTAGACTGCTAAGGTAATTGAATTGTACACTTTACCATGCTTTCACCCTATACACATATGAATTGATTTTCGACCCTTCTTTTGACCATAACTTATATTTCAAGAACCCAAATGGGTCATGTTAGCCCATTTTAGACATTTAGGTTCCAAGAGCTTTCCAATGATATAAGGAATGTTTCAATGCAATGGATTTTAACCCTTGCAATTGCGCTCTAAAGATTTGGAGTCCATTAGGACTCCAACTCCCAAAATGGGAGTTCACTTGGGAGTGTGGGAGTTCATTCCCTCACACTCTGTCACACTCTTAGGAACATGAAATGTGACTTTTGACTTCATTCTTGGCCCACACCTTCACAAGCCCTTGTTTTGGTTATCAGCCCAAGGCTAGGGTCATGACAATATAAAAAACAAGGCGTGTTCAAATTAGAAATAATCAAATCAATCATACTTAATATGAAGAAAATAGTCTAATAATAGTCAAATAACCTACTATCCATGCAACCAAACTTAGTCAATTAAACCACTTATTTAGATTGGTAAAAAAAACCATTAATTGGAACATGGTGGGAAAGCTAACAAGTGGCACAAGTTTGTTGAACCCTAAAATGACACATGGCAAAGGTTTGTTGAACCACAAATTAACACGTGGAGTTGTAAATCTTGATGGGATGATGGCATGTGGCATGCATAAAAATCAATGAAATGGTTGCACATGTCACATCACATACACACATGGTGACAAAGAAAACGCAATTAAATGATGACATGTGGCATCATGAATTTGAAAATGATTATGCCATGTGGTGGTGTAGATGTGCAAAGGATGTTGACATGTGGCCAAAATTGAACTACTTAGATTTCAACATGTGGTTTTGATCATCAAATATAATTATACTACACATTACATTGGTAAATTCATACAATTTGACCACCACATTGACTGGTAGTCAAATTGATCACATCACAAATTGATTAGTCAAATAGTCATAACCATGGCAGTCATAATGACTACTAGTCAAATCAACCTATGTTCAATATGATTTGTCCAAAATGACATCTTGGTGATCAAGCTAGGAAATGTCACAATTAGGTTTTGTTTGACCATATTTCTTAGTCATATAAATCTTGATTTCTTTTAGTGGTGGCACATTATTCTACAACTTCAACCAACTATGTTGAATTGAAATGAAAACCTTTAAAATTGACTGTTAGTTGAATATGTTAGATATCAAAGGTTGTATCAAACTCAAACATGAAACATATCATAATAGAATGTGTGGTACCCAAGGGCACACAATATTGTCATCACATATGAAAGAATCAATTTTAATGTTATAAAACATAGTTAATTCACATATTTGGTCCAACCATGTTGTGTATAAGAAACATGGCAAACATGCATGTGTCCAATGAAGCCATGACGAGAACACATTAGGGTGGAACAAAAATGACACATCATGAAAGTTCATGTGGAGGTTTAAATACTTTATGTAAGTAAAAAAAGAAATAGGATACCTTGAATCACATGGGTTGTGTAATTATTTATGGCAAAATCATCCAAAATTTCAAAGGGCGATTACAGGGGTCAAAACTCATTGAATTGAAAAGATCTTTATATCATTGGAAATCTCTTAGAACCTAGATGTCTAAAATGAGCTCGCATGACCCATTTGGGGTACTTCAAATGTAAGTTATAGCCAAAAGAAAGGTCGAAAGTCAAATTGATAATTTGACTCCCAACCATTAAAAGTTGGGAATCGCCCTGATTCCCTTGCGTGCAGGTGACATGTCACATACCATTGGAAAATTCTTGACAAGGAATACTACTTTGCTTTAAACTTCATCTCAACCGGAGGTTTGCATGCAAAGTTATGGGCTTCCAAAATTGCAAGAGTCCCAATTTTGAGAATTTTGGGATTCCAACTTGGGAGCAAGACAAAATGACATTTGGGTGTTGGCCTTGTGGCCAGGCGCAAAGAATACTATAAAGAGGAAGGTGGTGGTTTCCCCCAAGTTTGGGCTGTGGTGAGTCTTGTGAGTCCATGTTTGCCCATGGCTCATCCATGCATCAAAAGTGCTCCAACTATGCATTAACCAACTTGTTGTTTAGTTTGTGCAAGTCCGTGTGAGTAATTGTGAATAATTTTCCTGGTCCCCATCCCAAAGCTCCAGCACACCTTTCTACCTTCGAAGTGCTACGAACTAGGGAGCATACCTTAACTCTTCATTCTTTTGTTGTGTTCACCTTGGATTCGCGTTTGAGTCTATTAACGAGCTTGGGAGTGCATCACAATTTAACCTAAGTTAGTTAATCACATTCAAGTAGGTTGGCAAGGTGAACTTTTCACCTCCACATTAAATGTAATTTTATTTAATCATTGCACTATTTTTTCATCAAATGATAACTTTTGTCATTGCACTATTATGAACATTTCTTCCTATTGTACCTAGGTAGGTTAACCTACTTATTTTAATTACATAGTTATTGTGGATTATTTTAAAGCCATAATAAGTTCTACTATAGGTTATTCTAAATTATTTTAATCCTTGTTATTAGAATTTATTCATAGTTATTCAAGGTTATTCTATTTTGAGTATTTTACCCTAGGCTATTACATGTTATGATATTTTAAATTATTTTTCCCTATGTTATTATAGGTTATTATAATATTTTACTTTAAATCATTATTTGCTACCTTAAGCTACTAATAGTGTTGGGTACAATATAACCTATGATAACTTAATGTAAAATAACCTTGAATAGGTTAAAGTTGCAAAAACTTAAATAACTTTGAATAGTCTAGGGTAAAATAGTTTAGAGTAGCCTATAATAACTTAGGGTAAAATAACCTATAATAGGTTAAAGTAAAGTAGCTTTGAACATTGCAAGGTGGAATAATTTATAATAACCTAGGGTAAAATATCTTAGAATAACATAAGGTAAAAATAACTACTAATAGGTTATTATGATGCTACTTTTAAGTTATTACTAGGTTATTTAAAGCAAAGTTTTTAAGAAAATAACTAATTTATGATTATTAGTCATGGGATTATTCATGCAATCATAATTATGGCACTAGTTGTAAAAATGGCATAATCACATGCCAAATACAACCATATGACTATGTTTGAAACATAATCACAAAAATGACCTAATCATTCTTTTGGCATGATTTGTACATGTTAAAAATTTGATCATCGAAAACATTTCAAATTGATTTCCTTATTATTAATGTCACCACACAATATTTTCACTGAATCTTTTATTCATTTAACGGCATTATATGAAGATTTATTGAGTCCATATTCATTTATTCTTGACCTATACACATTTTTGTACAAACTTCAAAGTTTATAACATATTGGATACTAAAGATTTTTCCATGATTTTCTTACATTTTGTTTTGATGAATGAATTCATTGTTGATGTGAGTCCCACTCCATAATTCATACATATAAAATTGGAATTAACTACTATTGAAAATCTGAAAATTGTTTAAATGATAAATGGTAAATGATTAATGTTGGTCCATTTAAACAATTCAGCCTATGGATGGTTTCATTTATCATTCAACCTATGGATAGGCATAAATGATAAATGAATATCAAGGTAAAAATTAACAATTGCAAAATTCATACAAGTTATTTAAAATTATTTATAAATTTCTCATGATAAAATTAAATCAAGGTTCTAAGTCCAAATCTAACATTTATTGATTTCAATATGGCCTTGTAAAAAGACGTTTATATTTTCATGGTGTATTTTTAGCTCATTCTTGCAGCATAATTTTGCACGGGACCTTATAGTGTACATAATGTGTCAATCAACTTGTGGTCAACATGGAACATGAATTTACAATTTTTGTAAATTATTTTTTCCAATAGATGTTTTTATAAACATTTAAAAAAATTATACAAACCTTGTTGGTTTCTTTACTTAAGTTTTTTTTTCATTCAAATTTTTCTTATACCATTTGTGAACTTGCAGATGTTAGCACAATGTTAAATGTGACTTTACAATGACACAACAAAGCAAAAAATAAATTTTAACAAAAAGAAAGATGTGAAAATAAACATAAAATAAAATCCTTACATTAAAGAAAGGTTTACCTTTTGACCTTTTTTGAAGTTTTGGCAACAACACTTGACATGTTGACCTCATGACTATTATTTAAAATTTTGAAAGGGTATAAAGATAGACCATTATCCTATTCATAAAAAATTGGTCAAGTTCCCCATGTGTATATTTAGGCTTCATTTTCATGTGTACAAGAATTTTATTACATGAATATTCTTATGAGCTTTAAAAGTCATATTTTTAAAAATTTAAATGGATCACAACACCAAACGTGCTTGTCACATTCCTTTATGCACAACCACAACACCTACAAATTCCTTGATTCAAACTTGACAAAAACAATAAACCATGTGCTTACATCGTCTAATTCCAAATAATTACACAAGGAGAATATTCACAATATTTTCAATCACATCAATAATGGGATCTCTCATGAGATGATTATCTAAAAAATGCACCTTCTTAAAATCTAAAAAAACCATGATTATGTAAAACAATATTGCAAAAAGCTTATGACACCATTTATTACCATTGAAAATCAAGACATACCACAATAGTACCACAATGATACAAAAAATTTGTTGAGAACAATTTTTGTATTCAAAAATCTCCTACACACACAAAACACGGATAAACCATAAGACATGAATTTTTAAAATTCAATGAGCAAGACAAACTTAGGCTGCCTTTTTCACTATAAGAATCTTATTACATACCAATTACATGGAAAAGAACAAGAACTTGAAAAAACTTGGGCAAAAAAATTTGAGATTATTTTTTAACCTCATGAATAGAAATTTCAAAATTTCAAAACTTCTTTCATGACAACCACAAGTTGGAAGAAAACAAAACCAATTCTAGCATGAGAGAGAACTAAGCGAATGATGAAGAAAAAATAAATTTCTACGCACATAAATAATTAATTCTTAACTAAAAAAAAACCCAACACAGGTGCATACATTGCAGTTGGATTTGTGGATAACTAAAAGTGATTAGAGCAATTACATTATATCGGTGGTAATGGCAAGTGCAATGCAAAATTCATAAAACATGAAAAACAACCAAAAACAAAATGGAATGAATGTGACAAAGGAACTTTTGAACACCAAAAAAAACAAAAACAACAATTGGAAAAGAAAGAACTTGAGTGCAATGATGAATTCTTTAAGGAAAATAAAACAAGTGAAAAAAAGAAAAAAAAAGTGTAGCCACACTAACAAGTGTCATAGGTGACATTGCTAACATCGCATCCAAAATTATTGCCAACACCATCATGGATGGAAATCATCCATGAATGTCAACCTTTCATCCATGGTACATTCATTATGTAATTATAAAGGTATTAAAAAAGGTTCATTGAGATATTTTGAAATACTTGTAAATATTTTGAGATTTTTTTTCAAGAACTAGGTCTCATGAGATTGTATATGTAAAGGTAATTTCTTCATGTCACCTTTATTCAATACCAATTTAAGGTATGATCCCGCATCATAAACTTGTTTTGCTCTTTTCATGTTTTCATAATAAAGTTTCATTGAACCTACATTTAGCATGTTTGGTTTTATTGTATTTGATTTTTTTGTTCCATGTATGGAGTTAGAACTAAATAAGTTGCCTTTGTCATGGTTGGTTTGTATCCTTTGAAATTCCTTTTGTTTTAGTTGTTTTCATGCTTGTGACAACATGAATAACAAATGCGTAACAATTTTTTTTAAAAATGATTTTAGTGTAAAAAATTGTATTGATGTTGTAAGTTGTTTTTTGAAAAAATGATGCCATTTAAAATATATTATGGAAAAATGTGGAATAATTTTAATTGAATCTAATGAATATAAAATAATAAAAGAATATGTAAAGCATTATATCCAATGCTTTCAGTTTTTTGGAGGGCAAAATTTGAAAAACTTGAAATGATTTAAAATGACATGATCATGTACAATAATTATTTAGACCTTTACATAATAGTATAATATTTCATGATTTTTTTTTTTGACACTATAAAAATCATGGATTTTTAATTCATCACCTTTTGTAATTAATCCCAATCAATCACATCTTTTTTATAATCAATCCCATTGTTTTCAAAGTAGTCAAAAACAATTTGTCACAATAGAATCATGTGGAAGATTGTTTCACATTAGTGTGAAAGCATTCAAAAATGAGAAATTTGAAAAAGAAATCTTTTTTATTTCTTTATGCAAGTGAAGGGTTTAAACCTTGACCTTTTTGAAAGTTATGGTGCCTCCATTTAGCTTATCAACTTCACAATTGCACCTTGATTTATGGAAAGGGTTAAAGCTAGAACTTTCCCTTATATTAAGAGGAGGAATTAAGAAAATGAAGGTACCAATGTAAGTGTTGGTTAACCTTGGCCACCTTTCCCCTCATTTGCTTAGGTATTTTTTGAAAATACTATCAATATATATATATATATATATTGGTCATGACAAGATTGCAAAGATAGATAACTTGGATAAGCAAGGACCATAGGCTTGAAACCATAAAAAAAACCCAAAGACTAGAGACTAAAACCAACCTTGTGCATTAAATTGTATTTTTACAAAGATTGTTTGCCTTAATTTTATACTATGGGTATTGTTTTTTCCACTTTTTGGGGGGGTTACTTTGTGGAGGATGTTTTGAACAACTTACTTTGATTTTAAAAATAATAATTGGGTTGTATATATATATTCCTAGTGTAGTTCATAAGTTTAGTTTATTGTTGTTTAAAATTTGTGTTCATGGATTTGATTTCAATTGGGATGTTTTTAAAATTTGGATGATCCTCTTTATTATTCTTGGAAGTTGCGTAACATTTAAATTTAAATTGTGTCAAGAATGCTTTTGAGTTTAGACATAAGTTCCATGAGGTCAACATAATTTTTGATGTTATGGGTCATTATGAAAGAACTAGGTATCTACCTCATTTTGTGGTGGCAAGAACCTAAACAATACACCTTGTGGAAACCAATGTGTGCCATACCCCATATACCACACTTGACATGAAATGTTTTTTTGGGTGCATTATAAAATGAAAATTGAAACATTCAACAACTTAATTTTGGAATTGACACCTTTTTTGCATGCTTAAATAATGTTAGGCCATAATTTTATACTAAAAAGGTTGTAGCCAATATTGTTTGTCAATTGGTTCATGGATATAATGTTACCCATATGGCTTAATGGTTCAATGTGGGTGCATCAACCATTAGGGTCAAAAACAATTATGGGAGCCGAAAAGGTGTCAAAAGTCATTGAAAATATAAGATACAATAAATATGTTTTTGTTTTGGAATTTAAAGTTATGATAATTATTCCAAGTTGTGTTGTTATGCAAATGTGAATGTTGAGGAATTCAAATTTTGTTTAATTTAATTTCGAGTTTTGGTTTTAGTTAATTAGCATAACAACACAACTTGGAATTAAAAAAATAGTTTTGTCAAAGGTAGTAAAATTTGTAAAGGAATATGCTTAAGGATTTTTTTAATAAAAGAAAGTTTGATGGTTAAAAAAAGAATGGTAGCAACATATTACTCACATTAAAAAAAAACTCACAATTTAAAAGATGTGGAAATATAAAATTCAAAAAATGTTTAATTAATTTTTTATTTCAGGAATTTTCATTTATCACATGTAAATTGGGTTGTAAGTACATGAAATATGAAAATTTTAAGAATTTTATTATGTAAAAAAGTATAGATCAAAATAATTAACATATATTGGAATAATTTTAAATTATAACCATTTTTCAAAACAAAATGAAAAATTTGGCAAAATTTGCACATTGAAATTTTTTTTGGCAATAGCACAAAACATGTGATCTATCGAGGTAACTATAAATATTTTTAATAACAAGTTGCAAAATATTTCATTAAAATCCCTTTTGTATATAAAAAAGAAGATTATATAATAAGATTTGCCATTTCTTTATTAAATAATTTCATTGGTTTCTAATAGCTCATTTTAACCCATTGAAAATATGTTGGCATTGTTTATGATGTGTTAACAAAAAACATTGTTTAATACATACATTAATATTTATTCCAATCAACATTAAAAAAAATCATTATTTGCATTGAAAATATTATAGGTCTATTCAACATTTGTGGAGCAACAGATGGGACCCACATTCCTTTGATGAATCTTTTGAATGAGATTTTGTTACATGTGTTATTGCTGATTTTTTCAATAGGAAAAAAATCCACAATATTGTGCTTCAAGTTGTGTGTGATATTGTGCATAAAATATTTTGGAACACTTGTGTTGGCCAACTTAGAAAGGTTCCCAATGGCGAACAATTCAAAACATTTAACTTTTATTCATAATTAAGGTTTCATGAAAAACTTCAAGAATTAGCATTGTTTTTTTGGGCTGAAAATTTGCCACAAAATGACACAATTTTTTGAAATGGGATTTTATTTTATTTTTGTAAAAAAGATGGAAAATTGTGATTGTAAATGTTTTTTTTAGGAAGGGTGTCACCACATATTCATATATTTTGGCTATAATATTAAAAAGTTCTTTGGAAACATGTTGTTAATTAAGATGAAATTTGCCTAAGGATGTTCACCACTTTGACCCCATTAGGAAATTGAAAAAAAACACAAGGTGGTGATAAATAATGCATTTGATTATTTGAAAAAATGATGGCATATATTTTGAAAAATTTCCAATTCCAAAGTTCATAGAACAACATGAAATATAATTATTTATCAAGTGTCTTTCACAAATTGTTGTGAAATGTGAGGTGCACCAAAGCTTGGATTGACAAATGTAAGAGCAAAAAGTAACAACCTAATAGAGTTTGGTATAAATAGATTACCTATTATTAAAGAAAGAAAATTATAGGAAAAAGGTGAAATATTAAAAAACTCTTATTTAATAATGGATGATTGATAATCCAAATTGTACCATGACAAGTTCATACAAAATGATTTATTTATGGAAATCCGAAGTCTTTTCATACACAAAATGCAAACATAAATAAAAACTAGTCAAACATAATGCAAAATAAAAATACTTATTGATATGATGAACAAATTTTTTAATTTATTTATTGAATCAATTATTATTACTACCACTACCATTTGTGGTCCTTGCTTCTTCACCACATATGCAAACAAAACATCTTCTTCATCATTAATATTCACAACTAAACTATTTGTGATTGCATATCATGCACACCATGATATTGAACATGATGCATGTCATTTGTTTTAACAATACCACAAAAAAACTTGTCACAAAGTTCAAACCAAGGTCAATTTGATGGAGGTCCATGAATTACTTTGCTCTTTTTCTTTTTTACATCATAAATTTTCATTTTGTTCCTCTTTTTTTGAACTTGGTTCCAATTGCATTCCATCTCATTTGAGAAATTTACATTTATAGAATGCTTTCCAATTATTCCTTTTAAAGGACTTGCAATGATATTCTTAATAATACTTGGTTCCACGAGGTCTAACAAAAACAAAAAACTAGCATTTGCCCTTGATTCTCCCAATATTATCTTCTCTACTTGCAAAACCATCCTCCTTGTAAAACCCTAACTCGAAAAGCCTTATTCAAAATGTGATGATGGATTCTCTATTCTCCATCAAAATGATAACCTAAGAAGCTATGAGGGAGGTGAGCATGACACCCACAATCAAGAAGGAGAAATGTGTGACTACAGGCAACAATTTTCTCGTCCTTCCTTTCTTTCTTTATCCCCCTTCCTTTCTTTCTTTATCCCACTTCCTTTTATGCCTTTGTTTCACGCAATTAGGGTTTCCGTACTTGCTCAACCAAAGAATGGAAAATTCACTTTGCCTTTTCAAGCGAGTTCTGATTCTATAAAATAATAATAATAAAAATAAATAAATATATTGTGGCACAGTTCCCATTGGGGTTCTTCAAAAACACTTTCAAGACCATGTATATTGTAGCACCTTGGCCATTTCAACAACATGCCCATCGAATAGTTAATTAATTTAAAAACATTCATTTCAACAAATGAAATATTCTTAAATCTCCACTATTCTCCTTCACAATATTTTTTTGATTTGGAAGAAACAATTTTTGAAAATTTCAAACATTTCTGAAAATAATATAGTTTTAGTTGTCGAATTGGCCAAGGTACTAAGGTATAGTTCAGATTAGATTGCAATTCCAGATTGACAGGCTTGGTGGTGTTGCTGGTGGTGGTGGTGGTGATGTTGCTGGGTCCAAAATGCTTTCCAAGACTAAGTCTAGTTCTAGTTCTTCTAGATTAGCAAGAGTGATGGTGCTATGTATGTCAGGATCCAAATTGTTATGAAGACCATGTCTAGTTTAAAAATTCTAGTTCAGATCAAATGGGGGACGTAGTTGTGATTTTGGATCAAATTATTGTTATCAAGAGGAGCTCTCTGGATCAATGTCTGGCAGTTCTTACAATTCGCAAAACATACCCGCCGGTTATCAACCTGGGTATACACACTTTGCTTCCCTATCAGTCCTCAAAATATTCAAAAAATCAGTTTTGGTATTTATGTATATATGCTTGTGATTGTCACAAAAACCATGAAAAAAGGTCACAGAATGGGTCAAAGAACCGCCGGTTCTTTTCTGGTTCTTTCATCCAAACTGCTGGTTCTTTAAAAGGTTTTTGAAATAACTAGAATCAGCGGTTCTTCCAGTTTGAGCCCCCTCACCCCACCCAGGAACCAGAACCGCCGGTTCTTGAAAATTGCAAAGAGCCCACACAAACAAACACTGGTCGTATATTATACGTATTAGTATAATATACGTATTTTGGTGTAGTATCAATGTACGACACGACGGACACGTTGATAATAGAGAGAGAGAGCGAGAAACGAAAGGTAGGCTGGTAGGTACTTAAAGCACGACCGTACGTACACGTGGTGGGAAGCGTTCGAGCACATGCAAAAGCTGCTTAGTAGAAAGTAAACTTAGATAAATTGGGTGAAAGAAGGTAACTTCGAAAAGGTAAAACTTCAGCTCAGTTCAAAAGGATGATGAATCATGGTGGATGATTAGTTGGGTGGGGGAATAATGATGTATTTAAAAAAATAAAATAAAAATAAAATTATTTTTGGTTTGTTTTTATACTGACTACGATGGGCCTCATCATGCCATGGTGGATGTAAGGGGTGTGGATGGTGCGCATAAGGATGGATGGATGTTCATGGATGAACTACATGTGTGTGTGTGTGTGTGTGTGTGTGTGTGTATGGATGGATCCCATGGGTGTGGG